>WNGL01000088.1_pt1 | contig 113507 bp, 99 predicted proteins | sample 5400591 | NCBI WGS metagenome assembly WNGL01 (sample SAMN13153377, study PRJNA577476) | soil metagenome | isolation source: 80 cm soil or saprolite under Garry oak tree replicate 1 | place: USA:California | collected 2016-06-15 | reverse complement strand
TGTACAGCTTACGAATCTCTGGCACAATCGACGCCCAACCGAATCCCTTCGCCCGCGCTCGTCCGTTTCGGCCCAGGGCCGTTCGGAGGCTTTCATCTTGAGAGAGTCGGAGAATCGCGTCGGCGAACGAACGCGTGTCTCCCGGCGCGACGAGCAGCCCCGATTCTCCATCCATCACGACTTCCGGGATGCCCCCCACCCGCGACGCGATGACCGGCAGTCCCGCGGCCATGGCCTCGAGGAGGACGATCCCGAACGGTTCGAAGTGCGAAGGCAACACGAGGAAGTCGGCGTTTGCGTACTCCTCGAGCAACGCATGCCGATCGAGCCGCCCCGTGAAGGTGAATTGGTCGCGGACTCCGAGCTGCTCCGCGAGTCGGAGGAGGAGAGACGTCCCGCCCCAATCCTCGCCAACGATCCGGAACCGCACGGACGCCGGCCGAGGAAGCAACGCCGCGGCGCTCATCAACGTCTCGAGGCCCTTCTGAGAAGGGTACACACGTCCGACGAACAAGCCCGTCAGCGGGCTCCCGTTGCGACGAGTGGGATTCAGCGATTCGAATTCGGAAAGATCGATGCCGTTCGGGATCACGCTGATCCTTTCGGCCGACACTCCGAGCGTCGTCAGATGAGCCGCCTCGTGCCGGCTCACGGCGATCACGTGGTGCGCGCGATCGAGGGTGAGCTTCGGGACAATCGAGTCGAACATCCGCTTCGCGCGACTCGGCCGCCCCGCGTCGGAGTGGGGCGTGATGACCAGGGCGGATCCATCGAGGGCGGTTCCAAGGCTCCCGGCGAACGTCGGGAAGTAGCCGTAACCGTGGGCGTGGAGGATTTCGGGATGGCGCTTGACGGCCGCACGCAACATCGAGGGGGCCGCAACGCCCAGACCATGCGGCGCTTCGAAGAGCTTCCACGCCCGAACTCGCGTCACCGCGACGCCGTCGGTCGTCGGGATCGACTGGAGCCGTGCAAACGGGGTGTCGCGCAACAGGTCCGTGGTGAGGACCTCGACGTCGTCTCCCGCCTGCGACAGCCCTCGCGCGAGATGGTACACGTGTTCCTCGACCCCGCCGATCGCGGGCGGGAACCGCTGGGTGAGTTCCAACACCTTCATGGTAGCGGCTCCCGGACATTCATGTCCGAATCCGCAGCCGGAGGCCGCATCCAGCCCTGAATCTTCGCAAGCCACTGCTGGGGCCATGGACGAGAGCCTCGTGCCGGGTCGGCGAAGACGAGGGCCATCTGGACGAAGGTGATCGTGATGACGACGTTCAGGAAGTAGGTGGCACCCGCGCGAATGATCCCGAGGTCGGGCGAGCTATCGGCCGCGTACGACAAATCGACGAACCCGCTGCTCAAAGGTCCGAGGAACCGGACGAGGAAGTCGTTGTTGACGAGGAGGTAGGCGGTCGCCAAAAGCAGGAGCAGGCGGAACAACGGCCTCCGATCCGGATGCCACAGTTCGATGTCTACGATCAGGAGCGGGAAGAGGTACATCAGGTACTGCTCGTAGACTCCCCACCGGGTAAGGTAGAAGATCGTCGTGACAAGGAGGATCGCCTGCACGGTCCCTCGCGGATCGAAGCCGAATCGTCCCTTGGCGAGGTACGCGCCGACGAGGATGCCGGGCACCCAAAGATAGCCGAGAACGGAGTAAAGAAACGGGACGCGGGTCAGCAACGGGATGAGGGCGGGCGCCTGGAGAATGTTCACGTAGGACATTCCGGCGCCCCCTCCGTGGCTCGCCGAGGCGGACATCTGTGTGACGCCAAAGTAGTCCCAGCCCATCCCCTGAAAGATCAGGAGCGTGAGGCCCGCGGGGATGGCCAGAGAGAGGAGAGCCAACGCCTTCCTCGGCCCCCGCTCCCGGAGCGCCTCGTACGGGACGAAGACCAGCGGGAACCACTTGAGGGCGATCCCCAGCCCGAGGAACAGCACGCGACGGGTCGGGCGGGCCGAAAGGAGGAACAGGATCAGCAGGACCACGACGAGGGCGTCGAATTGGCCCCAGACCGCGGAAATGACAATCGCGTACGGAAAGAAGGTCCAGTACCGGAGGGCGCGAACGCCCGCCTCGCGGGTCCCGCCCCATTGCTGGATCATCCGGAAGATCAGGACGCCGAGGTATGTGTCGGCGAGGACGGTGGGTTGTTTGATCAGGAAATACAGGAAGAACCGCGAGAAGGGCAGGGCGGCGTAGACATGGTAGAACCCGGCGACGATCAACGGCCAGATCGGCAGATAGCCGACTCCGGGCAGCGTCTGCTGAAGATACGCGAAACTCAGACCGGGGACGGGAGGGAAGAACGCGGTATAGGGGTTCTGTCCGTGTCCCACGAAATAGGCGTTCCGCACCCAGACCTCGAGATCATACGGATGGCCGGTCCAGAACGAGAGCGCCTCTCGAATCAGCAATCCCAGGAGGACGAGCACCCGAGGGCGGACCAGCGAGTCTCGGAGCGACCGCATCTAATTCACCGGCGTCCACGCGGGCTCGTAGTCCCGGCCCCGGAGGGCATCGAGAGACGCCCCGACCAGAGCCACCGACTCCAGGGGAAGCAGGAGCAGGAGAAGGGTAAGGGCCGAGCTCGGGCTGCTCCGACTTTCTCCGCCGATGATCCGCGCCACGAGGTCGGGACGCGTCCGCATCAACCCCTCCAGGGTGTACGGCGATTGCTCGCATAACTCACGGACCTGACGATGTCCTCGGAGTATCCTCCGCCGTTGCATCAGGAACCCGCGGAGGGTCCGCGGCGGATCGACGACGACATGCGCCGAGTCGCAAAACGAAACGAACGAATCTCGCGACGCCGCGACGACGCCAAGGTAGGCGCCGTCGTTGATCAGGTCCGGAGGTAGCTCGTCGATGAAGCCGCGACGGAGGGCCACGAGCTCATCGCAACAGTGGTTCGGCATGCCACGGGACGAGAGCAACGCGAGCGTGCGATTGTGAAGGCGCCATTGAAGCCGGGTCAACATCCCGGACAGACCGTCGACGACGTTCGAGACCTGAGGGGACCCGCACGCGATCTGGAGGCGCGGATTCGATTCGAAGGGTTCCAACAAATGCTGCAAACTCTCCGGCATCAGCATGGCATCCGCGTTCATGCTGACGACGATGTGTCCCTTCGCCCGTCGGAACAGGACGTTCAAGGCGCGGGCCTTTCCCATTCTCTCGTCTTGGTGAACCAGAAGCACTCGAGGCTCCCGGGCCGACCACTCTTTGACGATCGACTCGGTCCGATCCGTGCATCCACTCGCGACGACGATCACTTCATCGACGGAGAAGGGCGCACCCACGTTCTGCGACAGGACGGATTCCAACGCGGCTGAGATCCCCCGCTCCTCGTTGTACGCACAAAGCCCAACCGAGACGGAGACGACTCCCGTTTTTGGCGGCATCGGAGGCGTCATGCTTTCCTCATCAGAAGGTTCGACGCGGGGACGCCGCGTTCTTCTGCTTCAATCCGGAAGCCCGCGCGATCCGTGATCGAGCGACACGCCGCCTCGGACTCGGCCGTCACCTCGAGCGAAAGGCGGCGCGTGATGGACAGGCAACGGCTCGCGCCGTGGAGAGCCTCGACCTCGTGTCCCTCGACGTCGATCTTCAGCCAATCGATCCGGGTGAGGCCCTGGCTCTCGACGATGTCATCAAGGCGCCTGCATTCGACGAGGACGCCCTCTTGCGAGGAGCCGGGACTCGACTTCGACGCGAGAGCCGATGTGCCGCGATTCGAACCGGTCGAAGGGAGAAACCGGCGGACCCCGTTCGCATCGCTCACGGCAACGGGTTCAAGATGAACGTTGGAAAGACGATTGAGCCGCACATTTGCTGCCAGCATCTCGAAGTTCGCGGGGTCCGGCTCAATGGAGACGACGTCGGCGCCCAGTCGGGCGCCTACGACGGTATAGCGTCCGATGTGGGCTCCCACGTCAACGACGACATCGCCCGGGTGGACTCGGAACCATGCGAAGGTTGCGGGCTCGTGGTGGACCAAGAGGTCCAAGTCGTTCGTCCCGGGACGGACCTGGAACTTGACGCCAAGAACGGAGACGGTCACCGGGGATCGACCCGGGATCCTCTCTCCGACCGCACGATGTCGATGGACGGTCGCGATCGTTCGCAGAGAAGCGCCATAGCCAGCCCAAAGCCGCACGGCGTTTCGGAAACCGACCGGTTGGACCTTCAAGTACGGCAATACCGAGGAACGAACGAAGTTTGCGGAGGTCGAGTGCAGGTCGGTGCTCTCCCCGAGCACGCCAGTCGACATCAGACTCGCCTCATCTCAAGGACGAAATGGTCGCCGAGCCGATTGAACGGAAACACCGCGGAGAGGCTCCGGTCCATCTCGTCCGCGAGTTCTAGGGCCAGCGAGTGGGTCTGGAGGCGTGCGGCGAGATCGTACGGCGGTGCGAACACAGGCAAGCCCGCAACGTGCGCCACCGCGAAGAGTGGCTTGAACAACCGGACAATCTCTCCGGCGGAACGGGCGTACACCGGAATCCCGAACCGCGATCGCCCGACCGGGACAGGATCCCGCAACCGCGCGAACGCCCGGCTTGGCTTCGCTACCGCCAGATACGCCAGAGTCTCTGCAAGACACAGTCGGTTCCAAACGGTCACGATCAATGCCGCGCCGGGGCGGAGGAGGTATGCGAGGGCTTCCGGGACGCTCGACAAGTCCGGCTCGCAATTGAGTGCGCCGAAGTCGGAGAACGCGCCGTCGAAGGAACCCGGTTCGAATTCGTCCTGAAGGAGTGCGATGTCCGCTGCCCTCACATTCCGCGTTTGGACGAACGATTCCAGTCGTTGCGCAACGGCCTTTTCGGAAAGGCGGTTCAGCATTCTCGGTGAGATGTCGGTGGCGACGACATGGACACCCTTCCGAGCGAGGGCCAGGGTTTCGAGTCCCGTTCCCGCGCCGATCTCGAGGACTCGATCGCCCCGGTGGAAGGTCCGTTCGAGCACCTCCCGGGTCGTCTCGCGAAGCCTGAGGTCAAACGGATTTTTCTCAACCAGCGAGTCGTAATCCTCGGCAAGCGAATCGAATGATAGCCGCACAAGGCGCGCGTAGTCGTCGGGAATCTCACCGGTCGGCTGAAGCGAAAGACACTGCACGGATCGGCCGAACCACCCTTCCACTTTGGCCGCGCCGAACTGCGAGGTGAAACCCTCACGCACCGCGGCCACTTCGGCCTGATCCGACCGGATGCTCGCCTTGCCGATGAACTCCTTGCCGAGAGCCCGCCACCGCGCGGGCGCGGGAGACGAGAGCAGCTGATTGACCCATCCCGGCCGCGTGTCCGCTCGAGCGAGCACGTACACGTGACCGTCCCGCTGAAGGTACCGAAGCGGCACATCCCCCGAGCCGCTTCCAGCGACCGTGTGGAGTTGGAGGATTCCGGACAGGTCACCGGCGGACGGAGAAACGGTCAGCGGTGTCGCCACCATGGGAGAGACGTTCGAAGATTACTACAAAGATAGTTATAGTTTTTCGTGAATATCCGGAGGGAGAGGTCGGCGATATGGACGGGGAGGAACGCCAGGCCCTGACCATCATCGTACCGACCTACAACGAGACCCCGAACATCCCGCCGCTCTTCCAGGAGTTTGCGAAATTGCGAGAACGGTGGGATCATCCGTTCCACATCCTCATTGTCGACGACGCCTCTCCCGACGGGACCGGGTCGGTCGCCCGTGCGCTCGGGGACCGGTTGGGGCTCCCCGTGACGGTCTGTACCCGGCCTCCACCGCGAAGCCTCGGCGGGTCGATCACCTGGGGACTTGCACTCTCCGAGGGCGAGCTCCTTTGCGTCATGGATGCCGACCTGTCCCATCCGCCGTCCCTGCTCCCGCTGATGCTCGAACGCCTGAATGGCTTCGACGGGGTCGTCTCGTCGCGATATGCGGCCGGCGGTCGGACCTCGAACTGGCCGCGCCGGCGCGTCGCAATCAGCCGCGTCGCGACCGCTCTGGCGCGTCGCATCGCGCGGACCACGTGCACGGATCCGCTCTCGGGGTATTTCCTGTTCCGAAAGTCGGCGTTGCAGAACATTCCAATCACCGGCATCGGGAGCAAGCCGCTCCTCGAGATCATCAGCCGGACGAATCTCGCAACCTACGACGTCCCCTACGAATTCCGGAACCGCGCGAACGGCCGGAGCAAACTCCGTCTGAGCGCAATCATCCAATTCGTCCACCTCCTGTCGATCCTTGCCCTCCGGCCGCCGATCATGCCCGGTAACGGGGCGTCGCGGGATGTGGCGAAGTCCTCGGCTCCGGAGACTCCGTAGCGGTTCGGAACTGCCTTCCTACGCAACGTCGGTCCGGACAACCTTGAGGTCCGGATCCACCGTGTGCAGAATGCCGCGCGGAATCGGATCGGCCTTCATCGCGAGGATCGGCTCCGAGGCGGCGATGACCATCTCTCCGAAGTTGTCCAGATACAGCGTGTAGTATTGCCCATTCGTCTGGAAGTCCCGATAGACGTGGAGGGACCGGCCGTCCGAGAGCATGAAGTTCAGGCCCGTGAAGCCGCCGAATTTCTCGATTGCCAGCTCGCGCGCCGCGGCGGTCGCCTTCGCGACCGAGTCGTGGTCGCGGCCCTCGAGGTGGTCGAGGATCATCTGGAAGAGAATCTGCGAATCGATCTTCCCCCCGTCGGCGGGGCTGCTGACGAGGGACCCGTTGTGCTGGAACGCCCATGTCACGCCGTTGCGTTCCTCGACGAACGGGTGGGAGAACTTCTGCGCCGCGCTTCCGTCCGAGCTCGCTCGCCGGAGGTGGCCCATCACGATCAGGGACTGCCCTGGCGCCCGCTCGATGTTGAGCTTCGCGATCTTCCACGCCGTGCCGTAGTACTTCGACGCATCGGGCGCGGCGCCGGCGTCGCGCATGTAGACGTCCAGGGCGCCGTTCCGGAAGCACGCGAGGCCCCAGCCGTCCTTGTGACCGCGCTCGTCCGGCGCCCCGATCGGGCACATCCCCTGCGTCGCCAGGTCGGCGAACTCCTCGAAGAGGTCGTAGTAGACCGGGCCTTGGCTGACGACGCCCATCATCCGGCACATGCGCGGCGCGATTCGGCCCGCGCTATATGAGCCTGGCGTCCGCTCGCCGACGAACAAAAGAAGGAAAGGGGAGGGCCGGAGCCCTCCATTTCGCGCTCAGATCTCGCCGCCGGGTCCGCTGCGGCCGCGCCGAATCTCCTCAAGCTCGCGCTTCGACTCGCGGTAGCGGACGAACAGGAACACGCTCGACACGACCGCGATGATCGTTGCCACGAGGAGGACCAACGAAGTCGTCGAGGTCGCCTGGCGGGAGAACTGCTCGAACCCGCCCGACGTGACTTCGATCACGACGAAGCTCTGCCGGCCCGCGGTGCTCGCGGTGATGACGACCAGTCCCGGATTTTGTGGCGCGGTGAAGACGCCCTGCTGGTTGATCGAGCCAGCCGTGGTCTCCCAGGCGATCGTCGCCCCCGTCACCGCGTTGCCGAATTGGTCCGTCACGACGGCGCCGAAGTCCAGGGTCCCACCCACGGCCACGGTCGTCGCCGGAGCGTCGATGGAGATTCCCACCGGCGGGCCCGCGACGATCGTCAGGGTGATTGTTCGAGAGATCCCGCTGATCGTGGCGGTGAGCTGCACCGACGCCGGGGTCGTCGTGACGGGGGCGTGGTACAGCATGGAACGGCCGTCCGGCGTGAGCAACAAGATGCTGCCCGTACTGGTCGTCGTCCACTGCACCTCGCCATCGGGGTTCGCGTTGCCGTACGTATCCCGAACCGTTGCGACGATCACCGATTGGGAGTCGACCGACACACTGGTGGACGTGGCTGTAATGTCCACCGTAGCCGCGGCCGCCGGGACAATGGTGACCTGCTGTCGGCCCGTCCTCCCACTCGAGTGGGTCGCGGTCACGAAGCCGACTCCCACCGTCGTCGACGCGGTGAACACCCCGCTCGAGCTGATCGTTCCGACGCCGCCCGTCACACCCCACGCGAGCGTTTCACCAACGATCGCGTTGCCGAACCGGTCCGTCGCGGTCGCCACGAACGTTCGCTGCGAGCCCGCCGGGAGGGTGACCGCGCCTTCGAAGCGGCTGCCGCCGACGAGCATGGCGACGTCAATCCGATCGAGCGGCCCGGGCACCACATTCACGGTGGCGGTGCCGACGTGTCCATTCGAGGTCACCTGCAACGTCTCGGTGCCCGCGATGATGTCCGCGACGTAGAGCGCCGTGTCGCCGGAGACTTGGACGATCGAGCCGAGGCCCGCCTCCGCGAGCCAGTCCGAGGCCTTCACCCGGATCGGGTTATCGAACGCGTCGAGCGCGTGCACCTTGAAGAGAGCGGCTTTGCCGACCTCGACGTTCGAGCCGTCGGGCGCCACGATCACCGTGCGGACTTCCCCGGCCCCCACGCCGCCAAAGGCGTAGACGATGCCCGAGTAGTCCTCGAGCCAGACCCAGCCCCGCTGAATCGCAGGCGAGGACGTCGACGCGAAGGAGACCAGCGGATCCGTGTCGGCGATGGCGCCCGTGGTTGCGTTCAAGGTCCGGAACTTGCCGTCCCAGGCGGTTCCGTACATGTACCCGTTCGCGAGCGCCACGGAGCTTGCCACGGGGCCTCCGATGGAGGTCCGCCAGAGGACCGCACCCGTCCCCAGGTCCAGGGAGACATACTCCGACCCGAAGTCCCCGAAGTAAATCGCCGATCCGTCCGTGGCCGGCGTCGAGACGTCGATCAGGGGGGTGAAGCCGCCCGTGGACCAGATCGTGCTGCCCGTATTCGCATCGAGGGCGTACATGGTCCCGGAATAGGTGCCGACGAAGACGATGCCCTGCGCGACGAGCGGAACGGAGGTGATCGTGTTGTCGAGCTGAACGGACCACACGACGCTTCCCGACTGCTCGTCGAGCGCGTACATCGAGCCCCCCGTCGTCCCTTGGTACACGTTTCCGCCGCCGATGGCGGCACCGCCGAAGGGCAATCCGCTCGCGTTGAAGAGCCACAGCAACTGGCCACTCAACGAATCGAGGGCGAACACCTGTCCGTTGTTGAAGTCGTTCCACGCCGAACCGATCACGTGGCCGCCCGCGTAGGCCATCGCGACCCGCGCGTTGACGTTCAAGCCGTTGTCGTCCGGGCCCACCTTCCAGAGGATGGATCCGTCCGCGGCATTGATGGCGAAGACGTACCCACACGACCCGAAGAAGGGCGGGTTGTTGGGGCATGAACCGATGACGCCGCCGTTCGTGCCGTAGAACGTCGCGTAGACGACATTATCGCTCGGGTCGTCGGGGTTTCGCAGGTCAACTGTGACCGTGCCCGTGTAGTAGAACGAGTCGCCGAACGCCTGCTCCCAGATGACGTCGCCCGTGAACGGATCGTATGCGCGGAGGAATCCATCGAGGGTCGTGCTGTACACGATGTTGTCTGCGACCACCGGTGACGTCCACAAGTGGAGCTGATGCGACCCGGTTCGCCACAACTCGTTCATCGGAGGCACGTGCGTGCTCGGCGACAACCCGGCGCGCTTGATGTTGTTGTGGAACGTCGGCCATTGTGCGCTTGGCGGCGCCACGATCTCGATCACGACTAGGCCCGTGCCGGATGCGGAGGTGTTCAGCGAGGACGTGCCGGTGACCGCGGTCCGCTGGACCGTGTCTTCAAGCGCGTTCGCCGGGACGACGATCGACACCACAATCGAGACACTCTGGAGGCCGGGGACGAGCCCGACGTCCGGGGTCCCGTCGCCGTCCGTGTCGGGAAGCGGCGTAACGCCGTCCGCCTTGTACAGATGGAACGTCCAACTCTGGTCCGAGACCGCGGTCACGTCAATCGTGTCCGCGAACCCGCCGGTGTTCCGAACGCTCAGCGTCGCGTTGACCGTGTCGCCCGGATGCGGCGTGAAGTAGCCGCGTGGCCCGACCGAAACGCCGGGTGGCGGCACGGTCGTCGTCTGCGCGGACGTCTTGAACCGCGTCGCGTCGTTGTTCGACGTGAACCGCACAATCGAGGTGTCCGCGTCTCCCGGGTTCACGGCGCCTGGCACCGCGACCCGGACGACGACGTCCGTCGACGTATTCGAGGCCAGACTGCCGGTGTCCGGGATGCCGTTGTTGTTCGTGTCCGGCAACGGCGTGACGCCGTCCGACTTGAACAGGGATACGGCCCATCCGTGGACGCCGAGCGTGATGGTCGCGTCGAAGGTGTCGGGTCCGGAGATCCCGATGTTCTTCACGTTGACTGTGTAGTCAACGTTCGAGCCCGGGACCGCATCTTGGGCCGCGTGGGACGGCGAGACGAGGAGCCCGACGGGCAGCTGCCCGAAGAAGGCGTGGATGTTCCCTCCGTAGTCCTCCACCCAGACCCAGCCGTCCGAGACGGCGGGGAAAGAGGTCGAGCCGGTACCCGACGTCAGCGAGTCCGTGTCCACGATCGAGCCGTCGACTGTGTCGAACGTGTACAGAGGGCAATACCAGCACGTGCCATACAGGAAGCCGTTCGCGAGGGCGGGCGACGTGGCCACCGGCCCGGAGACGGACGTCCTCCAGAGGAGCGTGCCGTCGGAGGCGTCGAGGGCCACGTATTCATAGTTGAAGTCGCCGAAGTAGATCGCGGTCCCGTCGTACGCCGGCGTCGAGACGTCGATCAGGTTGAATCCGCCCGTCGACCAGACGACTCCGCCCGTGGAGGCGTCGAGCGCATACATCGTGCCCGAGTACGTCCCCTCGTAGATCAGCCCGTTCGCGTAGAGCGGGGACGAGGTGGTCGTGCCATCGAGGCTCGCGGACCACACGAGGGAGCCGCTGAACTCGTCCAGGGCGAACACCGTGCCTCCGACCGAGGCCATGTAGACGACGCCCGCGTTGATCGAAGGCCCGCCAAACGGCAGGTCGCCGGTCTGGTACGCCCACACCACCGAGCCGTCCGTCGCGTTCAGCGCGTAGATCTGGCCGCCCCAGGCGCTCCCGAAGACGAGGCCGTCCGAGTAGCCCATCATGACCCGCGCGTTGAAGTCGAGCCCGCTCTCCGAGCCGACGACCCAAATCGTGTCGCCCGTGTACTCGTTGAGCGCGTACACATAGCCGCCCGAGCTGCCGTAGAACGTCGCGTACAGGACGCCCTCGTGGCCGACCATCGTGCCCGTGTAGTAGTACTGGTCGCCCAAGTGGCGGGTCCACAGGATCTCGCCCGTGAACGGATCGCGCGCCCGCAACGTGCCGTCGAGCGTCGCGGAGAACAGCATCCCGTCCGACAGGATGGGGCCGTTCCAAAGCTGCAGCAGGTACGGACCGTCCTTCCAGACCAAGTCGATGGGCGGCTGGAAGTTGCTCGGCGACTGCCCTTCCCTCGGCGCGTTGTTGTGGAACGTCGGCCACTCGACGCTCGGCGGAGCGGTCGGCGGTTTCTCCGGCGTCACGAAGGTGTAGTAGTTGCCGCCGTTGTTATCGAGGGCCGTGTTGCCCGCCTCATCCGTCGATTGCACGGCGTAGAAGTAGGTCGTGTTCTCGGTGAGGCCCGACAGCGTGATCGAGTGGTCCGTCACCATCCTCGAAGACGAGGCCTGGTTGGCGGGCGGACTCGAGTCGCCCCACCACAGCACCGAATCGGACAGCTCGTCCGTCGTCCAGATCACGGTAGCGCGGTTGAAGCGCAAATCGATTGCGGCGATGCCTGAGATCACCGGGGGCGAGTCGTCGACGAGCGCGGTGTCGTTCACCGCCCCGCTGCCGCCCTGGCCGTTGTCGTTGTCGTAGTATTCCGCGGTGATCGTGTCGCCGTTCTGCACTTGCAGGACGCCATCACCCGGGTTCGCCGCGCCGAGCTGGAGTTGGATCGAGCCCGCGAACACCGACGTCGCGTTCCCCGTCTCCGTCAGTGTGACAATCTCTGGAACGGACTCGGTGTCCGAGCTCATGTTCACATCGACGGTGTCCGGGTTGTTTGGGTCCGTGTTCAGGCCCGTGTCGACGACCTTGATGTTCACGGTCGCCGAGGACTGGTACTTGTTGTGGTCCATCTGGATGATCCCGCGCTGGGTCGCGATGCCGCCCGTCATGACGAGCGCGTAGGACTGCGGGCCGTTCGGGACGTCGTTTCCGGAGATGGCGACGTTCCAAAGGCCTGCCTGCACGTTCGAAATCACGAGGACGCTCTCGACATTGTTCGTGTGGTCGGACCCGCTTGGATTCGGCTCGGACTCACCGGGGTTCGCTCCGACGTACTGGTTCCCGACGTACTGCGTCCCGTCCGGGGCCGTCACCACGAGGTCCAAGTCGTTGACGAGACAGACGCGGCAGTTCGCGATGCCCGGGTAGTCGGACCAGACCAACGTGATCTCGACCGAAATGCTCGAGTCCCCGATCGCGAGGCCGTAGCTCACGGAATCTCCCGTGTTGATCCCGACGCGGTTGTCGTCGATCGCGAGGCCTCGGGCGTCTCCCTGGAATGCGAGTGCGTCATCGAGCGTGAGGCGGCCAAAGCCCTGGTTGTCGTTCGGGTAGAAGTTCTGGCCGTTGCCGTAGGCCCCCGTGCCGGTCATCTCGCGGGCGCTGTTGATTGCCGTCGCCTTGATGAGCGCGGCGGACGGGGTGAAGCCGTCGGCCGGAGTCTTCGTGCCCGTTGGGTACCAGCCGTCCATGTAGTACTGCCGGACGAGGGCCATGCTGCCCGCGATCGTCGGCGTCGCCATGCTCGTGCCGCTGAGCTGCCAGTACTGTGTGCCATCCCCGTTGGGGTCCAGGCCCTGCGCGGACCAGAGAGCGACGCCAGGCGCCATGATATCGGGCTTGATCCGCCCGTCCGCCGTGGGCCCGCGGCTGCTGAAGTCCGCGATGTTCTCGAGGCCGATGCCGTTCGAGGTTGCGCCCGCCGCGATCACGTTCTTCGCGACGGAGAACGGGTTGATCGTGCCGAGGCTGGAGCCGGAATTCCCGGCCGCGAAGACGACGAGGAAGTCCTGGTTGTTCCAGACGAAGTTGTCCGTGTCCACGGCCTCTTGGATGTAGGTCGCGCAGCAGGAACCCCAGCTGTCGGAGTGAATGAACGAGCCCCGGTCGACCGCCATCTGCCACAGCGCCGTGATGCTGTCGAAGTAGACGCCGAATCCGTCGTTGGACAGGTCCTGCATCTGGATGAACGCGTCGAAGGCCTGGCCGTCGTGCGGGCCCGTCGAGCCGTTGGATCCGGTGGCATCGCCGTTGTAGATGTGCCACTGGCCGTCGTCGCCGGCGACGCTGCCGGACGTGTGCGTGCCGTGGTTGATCCCGTTATCGGTGAGGTCGCAGTTGCTCGAGCAGCCTTCATAGTAATCGGTGAGCTTCCGAGCGTTCGGCCCGGGCGTCGTGTTGCCCGGGTCCCAGAAGTCGGGGTGCTTGTAGTCAATCCCCGTGTCCCCGAGGGTCACGGTCTGGTTCGTGCCGTGGATCCCGTGGTCGTGGATCGGGGTGGCGAACGTGTCCGTGTTGCCGCTTTGCACGACCCAGCGCGCGAGGTCGTTGTACACGTACGACTGGACGAAGCGATCGATGAACATGACGCCGGTGTCGCGGGCGAGAAGCCCGAGGACCGACTTGTCGAGTTCGACGCGGACGTTGCCGGAAGCGCCCCAGGAATAGCTGATCGCGGTGCCTCCGAGGGCCCTGACCACCTGGATAATCTCCGGGACGCGGGACCGCTCGAACGCGGTGATCTCCAAGGAAATCCTCGAATCCGCGCCGGAGGGCGCGGCGACGGCGCCTCCGAAGGACGTCTGCGGTCCGGCCGTCATCCCGGAGGAACTGGTGTCGAGCTTCGGGGAGAAGCCCGCGGCGGATCCCGCAGCCCCGCCAGCGACGTTGACGCTCTTCGATGGAACGCCGCCGCCAAAGGCGGTCACGACGCTGCCGTCGAGGGAGTCGCCGTTGCGTTCGCGCTCCATTGCGCGCTGTGCGATCGCACCGAACTCGTCGGAGAGCCGCGGGCTGAGTTTGTACGCCGGCTCGAACACGCCGGTCCACCGGACAATCGGGAGCGCGGCGGCGCGGTCGATGGCGGGTCCGTCAGCTCGGACCACGAATGCGTTGTACGCAAGATATTGCAGGATCGTCACGCCGGTCGAGGCGAGCATCGCCTTCATCGCGGACGTGACTGGTCCGTTGAATTGAACGATGTAATAGAAGGGCTGGTCCCGGGGGATCGTGTCGTACCGGAGGCTGTCGGGTATGGACGGCGTCGCGGCGAGCGGATCGAACTTCAGATTATTGATCGTGACGAATTTCATGTAGTCGGGAACCGCGCGGGGCATGATCGTCGGCGGTGAAGCCCTCGCCGGCGTCCCCAAGATCATGAACGCCGACAAGACCATCACCATCACCAACGAAATTGCGACGACGCGACTCCACATGCGGCGAGACACAGCGTTCGCTGACACACTCGACTGAGAACTCACGTGTACCCTCTCCTCTTCCACGGCAACAGTACGGGCTCCCTCCCGGCGCATCCAGCGAACCGCTAGACGGACCGGCCCCAGCGAATACGGGGATTAGCATTACAGGAGATAAGCATAACGGAAATGTCCGGCCGGGACATCGCGGCTCAAGCCGACGCGCCGGCAGACAGAGCGTATCCATCTTCGCGCGTCAACGCATGAATTGCGTCACGGAAAATCTGGCGCGTTGCGGTCGAAGCTGCGCCGGCGTCATGCCTCAGGCGCGACTTCGGACGAAAGGGAGCGCGTGGAGCTTCCCCCGGAGCTCCCAGCCGCCGCGATCCACGAACAGCGAGTCGGTCGGCGAGACGTGATCGACGCGGAGCAAGGCAAGGGCGATCATCGAGTCCAATGTCGGCGACCACGCGCCGCTCGTCACGAGACCGATTTGCTCGCTGCCCTTCGATACCGCGTCCCCGTGGCCGGGCGGGAGATCGCCGTCGACCCGAATCCCGACGAGCTTGCGGCGGACCTGTCCGATGTACGTGCCGCGCGCAACGATCTCCTGCCCGACGTAACAGCCCTTCGTGAAACTAAGCGCCGATTCGGGCGCCGATTCGAGGGCGAGCGTATCTGCCCCCATGTCGACGCCGAACCGCGGGACGCCCGCTTCAATCCGAAGGATATCGTACGCGTCTCGTCCAATCGGAGTCGCGCCCTGGCGAACGACCCGGACTCACCGGTCGGTCGCATCCGAGCCACGTGCGCTACGTGATGCTTGTCGACCGAGAAACTGAGGTAGGCATCGAGCGCGAGCCCGCGCGGATCGACGTCGAGCGCGTTCGCGATCACCGCGTCGGCGGACGGCCCGTGGGTGCCCAGGTGGCCCGTGGGCCCGGGGTCCCGGAACTCCACGTCGTCGCTCACCCGAGCTTTCTCGAGAATCTGGAGGATCGTCTCGGTCTGGCCCGCCTCGATGTCCAACACGAGCGATTCGGGAAACGCGTAGACGCGAAGGTCGCCGAGTACGCGGCTCTTCTCATTCAGGAATAGGGCGTAGGCAGAGGTGCCCGGCGCAACCACCTTGATGTCCGCGGTGACGAGTCCGTCCAAGAACGGGATCCGTTCGGAGCCCGTCAGCTCGATCTTCGCGCGGTCACTGAGATCGATGATGCCCGCGGCTGCGCGAACCGCGCGGACTTCCATGTCGATCGAGCCGTAGCCCGCGGGGACATTCCATCCCGCCTCGCTCCGGAAGATCGCTCCCGCGAAGTCGTGTTCGGGCCGCAGCAGCAAGTCGCGCATGGTCCGAGGCATCCCATGCGGCCGCGGCATTTGGATGTTTGCGGCCCTCGCGGTGATGGTTCCCGCATCGGAACCTTGAATACGACGGCCGTCTTGGTCACGCCGATGGCCCCCGAGTTACGCGAAGGGCACATGTCGATCTTCGCCAAACGGATCATGCGGAAGCCGCGTACGCTCCACTGCCCGTACTGCGACGGCAAGGTCCTCTTCACGCGAAACGAGGAGCATCTCGACGCGAAGAACTGCCCGCATTGCGGCATGCGAGTCGAGCGGCGCGAATGGCCCGAGAAGATGTACGATCCGATGCCGATCCTTCGCACGAAACCCGGCGGACCTGATTCGATGAAGATCGACGGCCAAGAGAAAAAGGAAGAGCCGAAGAAGGAAGAGAAGAAGGCCTAGCCGAAGACCGCGCCGCACTTGAGACAGTCGCTCCAGTACTTGCCCACCGGCGCGCCGCACTCTCCGCACTCGCCGCCGGTCGCGGTTTGATCCGACTTCACGACGACGAGCTCCGTCGCCGCCAGCTTGTCCCATTTCGGTTCGCGTACGAGGAGGAATGCGAAGTCATCCGCCCACGTCTCGAGTTCGAGGAACGCGACCCGCTTCGAGACGATCAGGTCGTTGACGCTCTTCATGAAGTCCCTCGCGTCTTTGAATCGCACGACCTTCTCCTGCTCCGCCTGAGAAAGCTTCGCCTTCCGAAGATTGAGTTCCTGATCGAGCCAGCTCAGATCGCGCACTTGGATGTTGAGCTTGAAGGAGCTCAGCCGCGGATTCACCTCGGCGAGCAACGCCTCCGGTTCGAAGGCCTCCGGCACGCGGAATCCGAGCCAGTCGGCAAGGACCCGCGTCACCGCCCGGTACGGGGCGTCTCGATAGTCCGTCAAGAACGCGGCGGCGCCGCCCGGATACGCGGCGATCCGTTTTTCGAAGACGGCCTTCGTCGCCGGCACGGTAAGGCCGAGGTCGACCAGGGCCGCATGAACGTCCGCGACCACCGACTCGACCTCGCCCGGCTTCGGAGCGCCGACTTCCGCCTTCTTCGGTTCCGGTTCGGCCGTCACGACTTTTTCTGCAGGCGGCGCCGACTTTGCTTTTGGAGCTTCTTTCGATTCAGCCGCTGCCTCCTCCGCCTTCCCTTTCTCGGGCTTCTCTTTCTTCCAAAACCTGAGGGGCATCGGCGCCGCGCGTAGCCGGGTCGCGCGTAATAAGAGTTGTGCTCTCGTATCTGATTCAAGGGAAGAACGCCCATCGGCGCCGCTAAGTATCACGGTCGCCTAGACCCGGCCGGAGCGAACTTCTCTGGAAACGAAACCGAAGATCGTCCGGTCCCGTCGCCTGCGTGACGAATGGCCGCCGATCTCCGAGGACGAAGTCGAGTTGCCGAGCGGGCAGCGAAAGCAATGGGTCCGCCTGCACTTCGGGACGTCCTCCGCCGTATTGGCTTTGACCAAAGCCCACGAGATCATCTTGACGCGGGAGTACCGCCACGGACTCGGCCGCGTCGCCCTCTCGTTGCCCGGAGGAACCGCCAAGGACGGCGAGAGCCCGGAGGCGTGCGCGAGACGGGAACTGCTCGAGGAAACCGGATTCGAGTCGGCGCGCCTACTCGAGATGTACGCGGGGAACAACCTGACCGCGTACCTCGAAGGGACGCTCCATGTCTTCCTCGCGAAAGACTGCCGGCCCACCGATCGTCGTCCGGATCCCGACGAAATCATCGGGGTCGAGCGGATGAGCATCACGCAAGCGCTCGCCCGCGCTCGGTCCGGCGAGTTCGAGTCGACCGTCGTGACGCTCGCGATCCTGATGGCGGACGCGCGCGGTTGGCTCGTCGGCTGATCACGCCGGGACAAGAGTTATGCGCGGGCCATCGTTGCCTCGCGCGTCTCCATGGCGATGCCGCCGTTCCTCTGCGGTTGAGACGTTACTTCGTCTTCACCGTCTTCGAGAGCTTCTTCCTCTGGATGCCGTTCTGGAACCTCTGGCTGTTCCGGACCGCAGACTATTTCGAGGCGACCCTGATCGACGTCGTGTTCTGGACGACGGGGTTCCTCGTACTGATGCCCGCGGGCGTCTTCGCGGACCGCTACGGCCGGAAGCCCGCGATCTCGGTCGGGACCGCCGTGTGGACGGCGGGGATTGTCGTCTGGGGCCTTTCGACCCAGCTTTGGATGTTCGCAGTCTCCTCGGTCATCTGGGCTCTCGGGGCCGGGTTCGTCTGGAACACCGGGTCCGCCTATCTCTACGACACCCTCGCCGAGGAGGGACAGGAGGACACCTACCCGTACGTCATCGCGCGAGCGACGATGCTCTCCCTCCTCGCGACGGGAGCCGCCTCCGCCGTCGGCGGGACGATCATCGCGGTGACGGGCGCGCTCAACGCGACGCTCCTCCTCTACGGAGTCCCCGGCGTGATTGCGTTCCTCCTGACGTTCACCTTCCATGAGCCGAGAGTCCACCGGGCTCCGAGTCCGCAGGTGCTCACGCAGATCCGTCGCGGCCTGCGGACGATGCGTGCCAGCCCCGCGATCGTGATCGTCACGGCGTTCCAAGTCGTGATCAGCGTCGTAACGTACGCGATGATGTTCTTCCGCCCGGCTTTTGTCGAAGCGATCGTGCAGGGGAACTTCTGGCTCATGGGGCTCGGCTATGCGGGGTTCTTCGCCGTCGGTGCCATTGCGGGACGATCGATGGGACACGTGCTCGAGCGACTCGGCGAATCAGGCTCGCTCGTCCTCTCCTACCTGCTCGTCTTTGTGCCGTTCATTCTGGTGTACGCGATCAGCGCGGGCTTCTTCGATCCAGCGACGGCCCTCGTGCTCGGGCTCGTGACCCAGGCCTCGTTCTACATCTTCGCGGGAGTCGAAGGACCCGTCGTCACGACGATCATCAACCGCCGAATCCCGTCGAGCGAACGGGTCACGATCCTCGCGATCACGACGTTCTTCACTACGTTGACGATTGCAATCTTCGAGCCGCTCGTCGGGTTCCTCGCGCTCCGTTCCAACATCGGGACTGGCCTTACCGCCGTCGCCGCGATCGCCGCAGTTCCCTGCGCGTACCTCCTCGTGGCCTATCGACGGACCGGACAGGCGAAGGCCGCCCCACCGGTCACGGCGGCTCACCTCGCGGCCGATGGAGCGAACACCCGAAAGCCCTGAACCGGCACACTCAGATTGCGGGCTGAGATGCGTGGGGCAGGATTTGAACCTGCGAACCCCTTCGGGACAGCGACCTCAACGCTGCGCCTTTGACCAAGCTGGGCCACCCACGCACGGGCCGCTTTGTATGCCGCCTTCATAATTAAACTTCCTTCGCGGATCGCGCGGGCCGTTTCTCCCTGCAACGAACACGCGTCCACAAAGGATATTTGCGACAGAGGCGTAAGCCACCGCGAGGAATTTTCGTGTCGCCCGCCGAGAAGAAATCGAGACGAGGCCCTTCGCGCGGTCGCGCGATAACCGTGGTCAACCCCGCCACGGGCAAACCGCTCGCGACCCACGCGATCACAACGCCGAGTGCGGTCCGAGCGAAGGTCGATCGAGCGTGGGACGCGTTCCGCACGTGGTCGAGACTCGACCCCGAGGAACGCGCCGGATACCTCTCGCACTTCGCGGAAATCCTCCGGAAGCACAGGGACGCGTACGCCCGCACGATGACGCTCGAGATGGGGAAGATCATCCGAGAGTCGCTCGCGGAGGTCGAGAAGTGCGCGTGGGGCGCCGACTACTTCGCGAAGAGCGGCCCGGGGTTCCTACGGCCGGAGATCGTTGAAACGGATGCGGCCCGCTCGTATGTCGCATTCCATCCGCGCGGCGTGCTCGGGTCGATCATGCCGTGGAACTTCCCGATGTGGCAAATCGTCCGGTTCGCGGTCCCCGCGCTGATCGCGGGCAACACGACGGTCGTCAAACCGGCGAGCGCTTCGCCGCACTCCGCGCTGAACCTCGAGGCCGCATTCAACGAAGCGGGCCTACCGGATCACGTGTTCCAGATCATCGTCGGCGATCGGACGACCGCCACCGCGTTGATCCGCGCCCCCGTGTCCGTCGTGAGCGTCACCGGCTCCGTCGGCACCGGCGCCGCGGTCGCGCGCGAGGCATCTCGCGATGTGAAGAAAGTCATCCTCGAGCTCGGCGGCTCCGACCCGTTCATCGTCGCGGAAGATGCGGACATCGATGCCGCCGCGAAGGGCGCCGTCACGGGCCGTTTCGTGAACGGCGGGCAATCGTGCATCGCCGCGAAGCGGTTCTTCGTCGTGGACTCCGTCGCCGACGCGTTCGTCGAGAAGTTTGCAGAGAACATGCGCCGGTTGCGCGTGGGCGACCCGCTCGATCCATCGACGGACATCGGCCCGCTCTCGAGCCGCCGGCAACGGGACGAGATCGAGGGCCAAGTCCAAGACGCGATCCGCAAGGGAGCGACCGTACGGGTCGGAGGCAAGCGGGTCCCGAGAGACGGATGGTTCTTCGAGCCGACGCTCCTCACCGACGTGCGCAAGGGAATGCGCGTCCTGGAGGAGGAGACGTTCGGACCCGTCGCGCCCGTCGTCGTGGTGCCAAACGTGGAGGCCGGCATCCGCGCGTCCAACGATTCCGAGTTCGGCCTCGGGGCAAGCCTTTGGACGCGAGACCTCGCTCGGGCCGAGGAGCTCGCCCGCGGAGTTGAGTCGGGGATGGTGTTCGTGAACGGCGTGGTGAAGTCGGACCCGCGGATGCCGTTCGGCGGCGTGAAGCACAGCGGCGTGGGCCGAGAACTCGGCCGATATGGGCTGCTCGAGATGGTGAACATCAAGACCGTGGAGATCTTCCGTCCCGAGGGCAGCACGCCGTCGTCGATTCAGAAGGACACCGAGTAGCGCTGCACCCAGCGCATCCCGCGGACTTTTCAGTGCAGAGACGATCCGTCTCGCAGGACTTTCCCGAAGACGTCATCGACGCCGGCGAAGTATTCCATCATACCATCCCAGTTGGTGAGCTTGGAACGGTACTTGTCCTCGAAGTCCTGGAGGGCGTCCGAGACCGCGTACTTCGCGCCCTCGACGTCCCGCCCGTCGACGACGACGGCGGCGATCGTGTACGCCCCGCGCACAAAGCACACCGTGTGCTCCCCGTACTTCATCTCGTCCAGGTTGCCCTGCTTCGACGCGAGCGTCTGCTTGATGATCCCCTGGATCGCGGTGAGCATTCCGCTGAGCACGTCGCGGTCGATGTCCGTCCTCAGCGTGTCGGAGTAATGGCGGATGAGGCGGCCGTCCGAGTACATCAGAAAGAGTTCGGCGATGTGACCCGTACCCGCGCGGCGCAACCCGAGGACTTCTTCGACCCCCGCGATGATCCGCATGATCTCCAACTTGACGAGGCCGAGGTTCGCGTCCTTCTCCAGGATGGTCAAGAGGCTCATCGTCCCGTCGGCGAACTCCACTGCCGCGACGTTCGCCTCGCGTCCTTCCATGATGATGATCCCCGGGTGGTGCAACCCGAGGCTCTCGAATACGCGCGTGGCCGAACGCGTGATCATCGTGCTCATGGCCGCAATGACGTTCAGGTCCTGCTTCGCGCGGACCGTCCCCGCGATGGGGAGGCCGCTTCGGTCGACGAGCACGGAACCGCGGATCCCCTCCGCGGCCTTACCGAGGTCCTGGAGCATCGAGTTCAGACGAACGCCCAGGTCCGCCGCCAAGCGCATTCACCCTCCGTTCCGGCCTCGCGGCGGGCGCCCCGCGAGATCGCGCCGCAAGAAGATGCCGCCGTCCGCGGCCCCCAGAGATCGAGACCTCCGGAGCTTGATCGGAGCCGCGATGAACAGGAGCTCGAGGCACCCGTAGACCGTGAAGCCCATCCAGGCGAATATCATCGGGCCGCTGACCCAGGCGGGCAAGGACACGCCCGCGAATCCGACGAGGATGACGACCATCAGTACAAAGAACCCGATGAAGAAGGCGAGGAGGAACCGCTTGATCCGGTCCGCCATGATGTAGAGTCGAGCGCGACGGACGTCGTCGTTCATCTTCAAGAACAGGATGTAGGTGACGAGCAAGAGGCCCGCAATCGCCGCGAGAAGTCCCTCAAAGACGACGGCTAGCCAGTTGATGTCCGCCATCGGTTTCTTGAGCCGAAACAGCGGTAATAATACTTCCCACACGGTTGTTCCGTTTTGAGTCCATCGGCTTCGGTACAGGGAGGACGCTGAGCGGGGTGAGCAGACTCCTCCACACCGAATATGAGGCACCCGCGGGCGGGTCGCCAGGGATTGCTGCGCGCCTTAGTGATCGCGCAAAGCCGATGCCACGAATCCGACCGCGGCGGTGTTTCAGACGGCTGCAGATCCTCCTGGTCTCTATCTCCGAGAGGCTGTGACACCCGGAAGCACTACGTTTATCCAGGCCGAAACGCCTCCTTGGACGAACGCCCGTCTGCCTTTGGCCGACGAGCCCGAGGGAGATGTCTCTGCCCGAGATCATTCGGCTTCCTGCGGAACAGAAGTTCGAACAAGAGCTCGCAGCCCTTCGGAGGGCAGACAAGCATCCTCGGCCCCAGGGCTGGAAGCTCTCGCCGAAGATGGTCGAGACTTACATCTTGGGATCATCGGAAACACTCCCCGGACCCCAGGGGCCGGTGACGATTACTCCGAAGTATATCGGGAGCCGAAGCCTCGTCCAGGTGGCCATCGCCACACTGGCCTCGGACCGTGCTCTCCTCCTAATCGGAGAACCGGGGACGGCGAAGAGTTGGTTGTCTGAGCACCTGGCGGCGGCAGTCTCCGGAACGTCCCAGTACCTCATCCAAGGGACATCGGGGACGACAGAGGACCAGGTCAAGTACTCCTGGAACTACGCTCTCCTCATCGCGAAGGGACCCGTGCCCGAAGCCCTCGTCCCGAGTCCAATCTACCGGGGCATGCTCGACGGGAACCTAGTCCGGTTCGAAGAGGTCACCCGCGTCTCCAGCGAAGTCCAAGACGCGCTCATTTCCATCCTTTCGGAGAAGAATATCTCTGTGCCCGAACTGCACGATGTAGTAAGCGCGAAGCGCGGATTCAATATCATCGCAACGGCAAACACACGGGACCGCGGTGTGAACGAGATGTCCTCCGCGCTCAAGCGCCGCTTCAACTTCGTTTCGATTCCGGTTGTCAGCGACCTCAAACAAGAGGTGGAGATTGTAAGCCGCCGGGTCAACGAACTCTCCCGTGACTACGAGGTGCAGTCCGAGGTCCACCAGCCGCAGGTCGAGATGCTCGTGACGATGTTTCAGGAACTCCGCGCGGGGGCGACGAAGGACGGCAAGGTCAAGGTAAAGACGCCAACGACCGTCCTCTCGACGGCAGAGGCGATCTCCGTGCTCTTCAACTCGATGATCATGGGGCAGCACTTCCGCGAGCGGCGCATGACGTCCGAGGACGTCGCCCGGAGCATGATCGGGGCAATCGCGAAGGAGAAGGCGGAGGATCGCGCGGTTTTCCTCGAGTATTGCGAGAACGTCCTCAAGTTACGCAAGGAGAACCAGTGGCAGGATTTCTACAAAGCCGCGCTGAAAGCCCTCAAGGGGTGACGCGGGACCGCCCATGCCTGTCCGAGTCTTCCCGGTCCGACATCACTCGCCGTCGGCGTCGCGGTGCCTAGCCGCCCTCTTGGAGAGGGATCCGCCTAAGGCAATCCTGGTCGAGGGACCCTCCGATGCGGATTCCCTCATCCCCGTGCTGGTGGACGAGGAGACGGAGCCGCCCATCGCGATCCTCGCCTATGTCGCGGGCGGTGGAGGACGGCTCGCGCTCTACCCGCTGGTGAAGTACTCGCCGGAGTACACGGCCCTCCGGGAAGGTGCCCGCCTCGGGATCCGAACCGGTTTCTTTGATGTCCCTTCCGGCATCGCCCTGGCCCTAGACTCGGCGGACCGCGAGCGGGCCAAGGAGGCCGTGGAGAAGGGCCAACAGACCAAGTCCCTGAACCCGGAAGAAGACGTTCTCGTCCAGATCCCCGCGGCCACGGGCTTCAGCTCATTCGAGGAGTTCTGGGAATCCTCATTCGAGATGCCGGCAACAACGCCCGAGGAGTACTCGCGCATGTCCTTGGCCTACGGCCAGCTGGTCCGGGCGCTGGATGGAGGTCGTCTGCAGGACCCCAACCATCGTGACCGCGTGCGGGAGCGCTTCATGAACGAGCGGGTCCGCGCCCTGGTGGCCGAAGGCTTCCGGCCTGAGGAGATCCTGCTCGTCACCGGCGCCGCCCATGCCGCGGCGTTCGTCATGGACGACTTCCTTGATGGCGATGCGGGGCCTTCGCCCGTCGCGACTGAGCTGACGATCATCCCCTACAGCTACGGCCGAATGTCGGAGCAGCTCGGTTACGGCGCGGGCAATCGCGCCCCCCTTTTCTACGAGAAGATATACGAACGCCGGGGCGATTTCGGCCGGACAGCGCTCGAGACGCTCATCGGCATCGCGGAGCAGCTCCGGCTCCGTGGCCACCCCGCGAGCCTCTCCGACGTGATCGACGCATACCGCCTGGGCAACATCCTCGCGCGGATGCGGGGCAAGGTGGGTCCAGGGCTCGAGGAAATCCGCGACGCCGCGGTCGCCTGCATGCTCCAAGGGCGGTCCGCCGTCCTCGAAGAGGCCTGGCGCTGGCGCATCATCGGCGCGTCCGCTGGGAAGGTCTCCGCCCTTATCGGCAAGACGAGCCTCCAAGAGGAGTTCCGCCGCGAGGTGGCGGCCCGCCGAATCCCCACGACGGACGAAAAGACCGACTTTTGGCTCCACCTAACGTCGCCCACGGAGGTCGGGACGAGCATCTTCCTTCATCGCCTCCGCGCCGCGGATATCCCTTTCGCCCAGCTTCAGAGCGAGGGACAGGGTGCAGCCATCCTCTCCCGCGTCCGGGAGAAGTGGGCGACCCAGTGGACGCCCGCCACCGAGGTCGCCCTCGTCGAGCGGATCGTCGACGGGCAGACGATTGCCCAGGTGTGCGAGACGAATTTCCGGAAGGCTCTCAAGGAGACGAGGTCCGTCGGCGCAGCCTCCCAGGTCCTTCTCCGAGTGACCGCCTGCGACCTCCGCGACCTGTACGAAGAGGCCCTCATGATGGTCGAACACGCGTCTGCGTCCGGGGACGACCTCTATGAGCTCGCGGTCGCGACCCAGAACGTCGCAGCCTTGCTCGCGTACGGAACGACCCGCGCCATCGAGGAGGAGCAACTCAGAAACCTCCTCCTGCGGCTGTTCCACCGCGCCGCGTCGGCAATCCCGCGGGTCGGGAGAACGGATGACGAGGGGACGGTCCGCGCTTGCACGGCGTTGAAAATTCTGCACGAGGTCTCGACGACGCATGCGAAGGGAGACCGCATGTTCCTCGACGCCCTCGACTGGAGCTCGAAGACCTCCGGCCTCCATCCTCGTGTCTCGGGCCTAGCTACAAGCCTCCTCTACTTGGGAAAGGCCCTCCCGGAGGCGGAGCTTGAGAAGCGGGTCCGCCTGCGGGTCGGTGGGGGAGCGCTCCCGCTCGACGGGGCCCAGTTCCTCGAAGGCCTCCTTTCGATCAACCGGTCGACGCTCGTGAAGAGCCGTGCGGTTGTCGCGTTCTTGGACGGGCTGATCACGGCGACGCCGGCCGTTGCGTTCCGAGATATCTTGCCCGTGTTCCGCAGGACCTTTGGGGAGCTCTCGCGCGCCGAGATGGGCTACTTGCTCGAGCATGTCTTCGCGCTCCACGCAGTCGTGGACCGGAAGGCGGCGACGGGTCTAGCCTCCACCCAGGATCTAGAGCGGCTGAGGGAGGCGGACAGCGAAGTGAAGCGGATCACGGACCAATGGGACGACCTCTTCCGGCGGTGATCGACGCGAGCACCAAAGAGGCCCTTGAACGATCCTTTCTGGATCTCGCCGATGCCGTGAGCATCGGGCTTGGGAACGCGACTGCCGCGCAGTTTCAGACGATGGCGACCGAACTGCGTGCCCTCGGGCTAGAGGCACCCGCCGAGGGAGCGGACCGCCTAGCGGCGTGCGTCGGCCCGGAGGCTGATCCAATTGACGGACTGAACGCTTTTGCGAGGCTCGAGCAGATGCTCGACGCGGTGCGGGTGCGCCTGATGACCGCCCCGGATGTCTCGGGACGCCTTGTGTTGGAGGTGCCGACCCTCCCGTCCCTTCGAGTCGACGCGGAGAGCCTTGCCCCTTTGGCGCAGGCTTCCCTGTGGGATTATCCTGCGCAGGCGGATCCGGTCGCCCGTTACAGTTACCTCGTCCGCGTGGCCCAACGTCTCCAGCGAGGACCGATGGCACCGGCCGGGGACGGGCTCGCGGTCTGGTCGAATCTCCAAGCGGGCGCGCTGATCGTCGAGTCCCTCGCAAGGAACCCGCACGTGGCAATCGACATGGTGCGCCAAGCCTACGGCAATCGGAACCTCGTGATCCGCAGGAACGCCGTTCGGGTCCTCGCGGCGATCAGCGTCCCCTATGCGCCCCTGCCAAGCGACGATGTCCGGATGAGGTTGCTCTCGAAGGCGATGCGCTCGGGGGTGCCCATCCTCGCTCACGAGACGCTCGCCATACACCGAATGGCCAAAGGCCTCCCGGCCTACGACCCCGGGGAACCCTACACTGGGGCGGACGCCTCCGGCGAGGTGGGAATCGGCCAGCGGATCAAGCTGATCAGAGACCTCGGCGGCAAACCGAAGCCAACAGATCCGTGGTTCGCGCATTCGCGGTACTTGGGGGAGACCGAGCTGCGGCAGTTGCAGGGACCGAAAGGGGAGGTGCAGGAGCGGCTGACTCGCATCGTCCGGTTCGACAAGGACAGAGACCGGCGGCGACGGGCCGTGATGGCCCTCATGTTTCTGGAGGATGCGATGGCAATCCCCTGCCTGCGCGACGCGCTCCGCGATTCGGCACTCGAAGTCCGCAAGGCCGCCCTCTGGGGCCTCGGTGGGCTAGGAGACGACTCCATCCTCCCCCTCTGCCGGCGCCATCTCGCCGGGGACTCTGAGATGACTGAAGAGGCGGCGACAGCTTTGGGAGCCCTCCAAGACAGCCGCGGATTCCCCATCCTTTGGTCCGCCTACGAGGCGAACCTGGCTCAGCATCGGACCAAGGAGAGCCTGGGTTTCCTATGCGAGGCCTCAGTCCCTCTCCTCACGAAGGTGGGACTCAACCCGTCGATCATGTCGCGGGCAGGGACCCTCCGGATCTTCGATTACATCTGGAGGGACGGTGCCGCAGACGCGGTGCTGTCCGTGATTGAGGCCACGGCGGACCCTCGGGCGCGGAGCCTGCTCCTCAAGCCGCTCGTCTTGCCGGACCTCGAAGAGCCGGCGAAGAAGATCGCGATTGGGGTACGAGATCGTATCCTGAGACGGATCGCTGACCGGTCCGTACCTCTAGCCACCCGTGTCGAGTACGCGAGCCATCTAAAGCGAATCGACCCGGCCGGGGCGGAACGACTCCTTGTACCCGTCCTTAAGGCGCTTCCTAAGGAAGAGGCGGCAGCACTCGGCGCTGCACCGAGAAGAGGATGGCCGCGTCGGAAGAGGGGAGGCCGTCCCGATGCCCGCTGAGCTGAGTGCGGACCAGAAAGATGCGCTCCTCCGCTGGCGGCTTTGCCTCGGCCGCCGCTCCGACCGGGCGAGCGCTCACGGCCAATCTTTCCCTGGCCTGGGGCTGGATGTCGCTGGGGGCGGGCTGGCATTGCCCGGATGGAGCCTCGATGGCCGTGACCTGGTCGACATGGACGCGGCCCTTGAGTTCGTCTACGGGGAGACGGAGCGAAGCGCGAGTCTTGGCGGCTCCAATCCGTACCTGCCGCCCGAGCTCCCCGTATGGCTCGCGAACCTGCGACGCTTCTTTCGGAAGGACGTCGTCGCGGTCGTCCAGAAGGATGCAATCGAGCGAAAGGGGCTCCAGCAACTCCTTTTCGAGAAGGAGACGCTCCCCTACCTGGAGAAGAATGTCGAGCTTGTCACGATCCTCCTCGCCGCGAAGGACTTGATCCCCGCAAAGGCGAAGCAGATGGCCCGCGAGGTCGTCCAGGAGATTGTCGAGCGGCTGATGGAAGAACTGCGGAATGAGGTGCGGCAAGTGCTCCTTGGCGCGCTCGCGCGGACTCGCCATTCTCCACTACCGGTCTATCGGAACATCGACTGGCGGCGCACGATCCGCGCGAACCTCAAGAACTACGACGCGGAGGCTTCCCGGATTGTCCCGGAGCGGGTGTATTTCTGGGGAAACGAGAAGCGCTTCCACGAGTGGCGGGTCATCTTGGCCGTGGACCAGTCAGGTTCCATGGGCACCTCCGTGGTTTACAGCTCCGTGATGGCCGCAATCTTCGCGAGCATGCCCGTGATCGAGACGAACCTCGTCTTCTTCTCGACCGAGGTCGTGGACATGTCGGACCGCCTCGCCGATCCGGTCGACGTAATCTTCGGGGCCCAGCTTGGCGGCGGAACGGACATCGCGCAGGCGGTGACCTACGCCGCGGGCCTCGTGACGGAGCCGGACAAGACCATCTTCCTCCTAATCTCGGATCTGTACGAGGGAGGGCTCTCCTCCCAGCTCCTCGCGCATTTGTTGCAGCTCAAGGAGAGCAAGGTCAAGGTCGTGTGCCTCCTTGCCCTGACGGACAAGGGTACGCCCGCGTTCAACCGGAACCTTGCCGCGCAGATACGGGACCTCGAGATCCCCGCGTTCGCATGCACGCCGCGGAAACTTGTCGACGTCATGGGCCGCATCCTGAAAGGGCTCAGCTTCGAGGACCTAGAGAGTCTGGAGGAAGGCCAATGAGCGGGCCGCCGGAGACTGCGCGACTCGAATCGCTAACGATGTCGGACCTCCAGCGGCTCTGCGAGGCGGCGGTCCTCGCAGAGGGTGTTTCGATTTACGACGGTAAGCTCATCGCCAACCCGGCGAGGAGCCAGCGCCGAATCTATGCGGAGGTGAAGGGCACTGCCGAAACGCCTTACGCCGTGATCATCGACCTCAAAGGAGACGGACGGGACCTCGAGAAGATGAGTTGCACCTGTCCGTCCGCCAAGTTCCGCCAGGGAGGGATGTGCAAGCATCAGGCCGCCGTACTTGTAGCTTGGTCTAGCGCGGCTGCCCCGTTCGTCGAGGTGCCCGAGGGCACGATCGAGGCGAAAGAAGTGGAGCGGCGCAAGAAGAAGCGAGCGGCGCCCAAGCGCGAGAGGGCGGACCCAACCGAGCTAATCCGGCGGGGTACGGCGACCTTGGGGACCTTGCTGGCCGAACTCGCTCATACCGGTCTCGGCACGCTGACGTTCGAGCGCGTCAACCAAGTCCGTGAACTCGCTCAGAACCTCCGGGCTTTGCAGCTGCGGCGTCTCGCCCCGGAGTGCCTCGATCTAGCGAACCTTCTGGGGAGGGCGATGGCGAGGGTGGAGGACTTCCCCTCGGAAACCTACGCTCGAGACCTGGCGGACCTGACGTTCCACATCCGGGGGCTCGCCCGTCTTATCGAACGCACCGACATCGACGCCGAGGACTACCGTCGCCTCGCGGACGAATTGCTCGGCCGGACCTGGACGGAGAGCAGCCTTACGACTCTCCAAGGACTCCGGTTGCTCGACCTGGGCTATGTCAAACGGACGACCTCCGACGGATTCGTCCTGGAGGAGAGCTACCTGACAGACGTCGAGTCGGGGGATCTCGTCAAGGACACGTTAATTCGGCCATTGAAGATCGCAGCCCGTCAGCCACCTAAGGAGGACTTCGGCCACGTCGTCCTTGAGGTCTCGGATGCCGGGCTATACCCCGGCTACTCGCCGCGGCGAATTCGACTCCGGACCTTCACCCGGAAAGCGGCCACGCCCGAGGATACCCAGCACCTCCTCGAAAAGGTACCGGACACCGTCGACGAGCTCTCGAAGAGGCTTCAGGAGAACGTGTCCGACGTCTTCGCGCCGCGTCCCCTCCTGGGCCTCTTTCGTCCGAACCACCTGTTCGCACGAGAGGGCCGGCTCTATGCCATCGACCGCATCGGGAGGGGTGCAACGTTGCTTCTGGACGACATCGGCCTCGACGTGCTCGAGCGTGCCCTCGGTTCTGGACCAATCCAGTTGCTGTTCGGAACCGTCGGATACAACTCGGATGGCATCACAATTCGGCCCATCACCCTGCTCACCGGCATCCCTCCGCACGCGGTCCTCACGTCACTCCCGTTCGATGAGCCCGTCCGTCCGCGCCCCCAGTTCAATGCGCAGGCAATGCCATGGCGCAAAGGTCGCATGCCTTTCTTCCCTTCCCCGCTCCATCGGTCCCAGTAAGCGAGCGCCTTGACGGGAGAAGCAGCAATCGAACGCGGCGCTTCCGACTTCTCTGGTTCCTCCAACGGTTCAATGACTGCCCCCCCGCGGTCTGTGCATCACCCGCCGCGCAATCGACGCAGCCGGGCCACGGCCGATCTTCGGAGGCGAGCCGTGCGAGGACTGAGGACGAAGACGTTACCAACCAACAGAAGGACAATGTATAGGGATCCCGCGAGAGGGTCTCCCGGCGGAAGAACGGTAACGACCACAAGATACGGGACGAGCAGTACCACGAGGACCCGCAGGAGGGGACGAACCAGGGTTCGGGCTGGGGTCCGACGGCCGTGCGCTGTTCGCACGGCGTCGAGTGGAAGCTGCAGTTCCGGTGGCAGCTCGACGTAGGGGCTCACGGGGATGCCAAGTTCCCTCGCTCGACGCGCGATGGCTTGATGGAGGAACTGCACATCGTCGACGCTCGCGCGGATTCCCGAAACGAATGACAGCCGCACCCTCCCTTTTCGATTGCGCAGCCTGAGAACCGCCAACCGCAAGGTTGGGTTGTGCACGGTCTCCACCGCGCCAATGTCTTGGAACGAAACCCGTTTGACGACGCGCCGGCCCAGGACGCGCCGGATACCCGTGGCGTCCACCTCCATGACAGACGTCTTCCCGTGGACAACAACCAGCCAAATGAAAACCGGGACGGACAGTGACCAAAAGAAGATGACAGGCGCGGGCGCCGCTAACACGACGAAATATGCGTCCACGGCGATCCACACCCCGAGGGCGCCAGCCACGACCGCGAGTATCGGCCGGGACGGTGCCATGATGAGCCGGTTTGCCGGAATGGCCACATCAACAGATTTTCAGAGAGGGTGATAGTCATTGCGGTCTCGCGGGCTGCAGACGGGGCAAGGTAAACTCTCTGCCAGGCGAAGGGTGGAGGGACATCGCGGACTCGACACCGTTCCGGTTGGAGGGAGATTCCAATATCCTGGCTATGTGCACGTACGTATGGCGGTCACCTGAATACTCACCCAGGTCTCGTCCCGGCTGTCCTTTCTCTCTTGAGTGGAAACCAAGTGCAGCATTGGTCATCGGTTCAGATTTGGTGCTCCGGAAGAACGCTGAGGGGGAGATTCGAACTCCCGAGGGCCTTGCGGCCCACCAGATCTCAAGTCTGGCGCGTTTGACCGGGCTTCGCTACCTCAGCGGACACGCGATTAGCCGAAGCCGGAAATACCTTCTGCCCTCGGATCAGCCCGCGTGGAGCGATCCGGTTTCGAGCTCGATCGCCATCACGGGTTGGACGAGTGCGTACGCCTCGAGAATCCGCGGGTGGACCTCGCCGAATCGCCCCGCGCGTTTGCCGTCCACCGTCACGCCCGCGGCCCGCCCAGGAATGAAATTGTCGTCCTCGACCGGCTCGATCGCCGTCTCCCGGCCGATGTCGCGGCCGAGACTCAGGACGAGCGACTTCGCCTCCGTGAAGGACGCCTTCGGATGCATCGCCGCGACCCCGACGTGGCCGACGTTGCGGTTTTCGAGGACGACATCGGCGACCTCGAAGATCCGCTGCGGCAGTTCCCGGTGCTTGTTGAGGCGGAAGATGTTCATCATCGCCGGCAGCAGCGAGGAGCGGAGGGTCGCGGACTCCTCCGTCACGGGGTTCGCGATCACCGCGCGCGGCGGAGACGTCCCCGGGTCTTTCGGCGAGGCAACCGTGAGCGACATGACTTCTTGATAGCCGTAGCCGATCAGGAGGCCGCGCATCACCTCGGAGAAATCGTTTGCGGGCAACGACTCCCCGATCGTCTGTCGCCGCGGCAGCCCGCGCGGGTAGCGGTCGTATCCCCAAGCGATCGCGACATCTTCGGCTAGGTCGACTTCGTGCAGCAGGTCGAGCCGATACGCGGGTGAGCGAACGCGAATCGTGTCGCCTTCCGCTCGGGCCTCGTGACGCATCCGTTCGAGGAGTTCCGCCGCCTCTCTCGAGGGGAGCGATAGGCCGAGGACGGCGTTCGCCCGGTCGACGTGAAGCACGTGATCCCGCGGCGTGAGGTCCGGCGTCTCAAGGACACGGTCGGAATACGTCGTCCGGACGGTCTCAATCCGACCGCCGCGTTCCGCGAGGGCGGTCGCGAGGATCGCGAGGCACCCGCTCACGGCCTCGAGGTCCGTCCCCGTGACATCGATGAAGAGGTTGCGCGTGTCCGGAGTGAGCTGCGTGAGGATTCCGTTGATCACCGGAGGGAAGCTGAGCACGGCTCCGTGCGCATCCAGGATGATTGGGAACACCGGCTTCGATGCGACGAGGTGGGCGTACTCGCGGCCCGTGTCGTGTTTGATGAGGATTTCGAGGAGGTCCATTTCCTCGGCGCGCCCGAGGGGCGTGAAGTGAACCGAGTACGGCAAGACGGCTTTGTAGGTGAACGGCGGGGTGACCTTGTCGAGGTCGTGAATCCCGATCGCGACCTTCCGACGGCGGCGGCCCACGGTCAGGTGGAGCTTCTCCTGAAGGTCCACGAGGGATCGCAGGAGGGCGTCGTCGAGTTCGAGTCCGCGGACGACTCCGCCCACCCCGTAGGGTCGTATATCGGAAACGCTCGGGTCGACGTGGAAGTCGATGCCGGATGAACTCACGCGGTACGAAGGAAGTCCGGTCTCGAGCTTGAGGTATCCACGCAGCCCGCGAGCGATCCCTTCGACGGAGTACAGGTCCGGTCGATTCGGGAACACGTCGAACGTCATCACGTTGCCCTCGACGCCCTCCGGCCCCGCCCCCATGAACGTGATTCGGTCCACGCACTCTTCGAGGCTCAGGCGCTTCCCGAGGAGATCGAGGAGGTCTTCATGGACGACGTCCACGTTCGTCAAGGACGGCGCGGATGCCCTCCACGGATAAATAAAGTTTCAAGAAAAGAAAAGGAGGGCGCGCGACGCGCTTAATGCGCGACCGCGGCGCCCTTCGCGCCGGCTTTTGCGACAGCGGCTACGGCCGCGCCGATGCCGCCGCCTGCGGCGCCGCCCGCCAGCGCGTTCTTCACGGCCGTCACGACATCGTAGCCGTGCGTCGTCGGCGGGATGTGCTGGAGCGCGATTGCGAGGCCCGGGATATCCCCGTGCACCGCGGCGGAGGCGGCCCCGAGGGCCACGGCACCGACCGCGGCTCCAATCGCAGCCGCGATTCCGATAGCGACCAGTTCCATCACCTCACATGCGGCTTGCGCATGGGGAGGCAAGAGCCTTATGGTACGGCCGTCGAAGGTTCACGATGGTTCCTCAATGACCATTTCGTCCGTCGAGGGACTCTCCGCGAGCTTGCGGCCCGCGGGCGTGATGCGACATCGCGCGGAGGCCGGCATGGACGCCGTCTGCACGAACGGCTTCGAGCCTTCCGCCTCCAGCGCAAGGAGTTCCAATCGGATGAGGTAGTCCAGCTCCTGCATGAGCTGGGCGGGCGGGACGTCGCGGAAGCGGGAGAAGAGTTCCGTCTTCGAGGCGCCGAGGCCTTCGCGGGCAGAGATGAAGACGAGGATCTCGTGGCGTAGGAGGTTGGCGCGGTGTCGCGCTTTCTCCGCGTCGATGCGAGCCGCGACCGCACGGGCGAAGATGCCATGGAACGCCTCCTCGACGCCTTGGCCCGTCATCGCGCTTGTCAGGATGACGGGCGACAACGGGAACTGCTGCCGGAGCCAGGAGGTCTCGGCCTCGCCGATCCCGATCGAACTCGAGCGGTCGACCTTGTTCAGCGCGATCGTAAATGGTACGCCGCCCGTGACGACGGCCGCAGCACGGATCCAGTCGGGAATCGCATAGAGGGTCTCGGTGCGACCGGCGTCGCAGACCGCGAGAACGCCATGGGTCCCGTAGAAAATCGCGTCCCGAAACGATTCCCGGGCCGCATGCTCACCCATGAGGTCGAAGATCGCCACCTTCGCGAGGACCACGTCCCCGCCGTCGAGGGGTACCTCGACCTCGACCGGGTGCATCTGCACGCCGAGCGTCCCCTTGTATTCCGGCGAGAAGTGGTTCCGCATGTACTTCTGGATCAGGCTGGTCTTGCCGACGGCTCGCTCGCCGACGACAACGACCTTCAGCCTCACGCGGCGAAGGACCACGACGCACGATTTCGGAGGTCGAATAAGAAGCGCACCTTGCAATTATCAAATGCCAACCAATTAGCCGGCCGCTACCGAGCCGTCCAGGCGTCCGCCGCGTCGAGTTGCGGGTGAGGCTCCATTTCTGTCGGAAAGTTGAAGCGCCCCACGTCCAATTGGCGAACGGATGGAGGAGCTCGACGAGACGGATCGCGAGATTCTGGACCTCCTCCTGGTCGACGCCTCCCGGAGCATCGCGGAAATCGCCCGTGAACTCGACATGCCACGGCCGACGGTTCAGTACCGGGTCCAGAAGATGAGGGAGCGCGGGGTCATCAAGGCGATCAAGGCGATCCCGGACTACGCCAAGCTTGGCAAACCCGTCACCGCCTTCGTCCTCGTGAACTTCCTTCCGAACCCGGACGTTTCGCAACGGGAACTCGCGGAGCGGATCGCGAAGTTGGCCGGGGTCCACGAGGTCCACGTGATCTCCGGCGAATGGGACCTCGTCCTGAAGGTGCGCGCGTCGTCGATGGAGGAACTGGGTCGGATGGTCATCGACAAGCTCCGGGGGATGAAGGGCGTCGGCCACACCGTGACCTGTGCGTCCTTCACCGCGGTGAAGGAGTAACTGCCGCACCGCAGCCGGGGGGTTCGCACTCGAATGCTTCAGGGTCGACAAAAGACGGGCCCAGGGACGACAGCTCGGCGGGAACCGAGGATCCGTCCTCCCTAGGCCTTGAGGAGAAGACGCGAGGCGACAGAGATGGCTTCCGAAGCCGAAGCTCCGTCGCGTCCCTCCCTTGCTGGATTGCAGAGCAAATCGGGAAGGCAGAAATTGGACTTAAAGGTTATGATTCGCTTCTGAATTTGACGAATCGACAATCCAACCGGGACTCTTGCATCGAAATCATCGCGGCGCTTAGGCGTCTGCAGAACGTTCAAGTAGCCTCGAGAAATCCAGACATCGCGACGGCGCGCGAGCGCGTCGAGACGGAGTTGAAGCGATGAACGGAGAGCGTACCATCGGGATAGCGGGAGTGGGCAAAATGGGGGAAGCCCTCGTGCGGGGTCTTCTCGTGGGCCGCGTCGTCCCTCCGAAACAGATCCTCGTCGGCGACATCGTGCTCGCTCGGGCAAGGGAGGTCGCCGCCAAGTACAACGTCCAGGCCGTGGAGACCACGGCGGCCCTCGCGGCGCGCTCGAGCATCCTGGTCCTCGCCGCGAAACCCAAGGACATGCCCGCGCTCGTCGACTCGATTGCGGCTCACGTCCGATCGGACGGTCTCGTGATCACGCTCGCGGCGGGCGTGCGGACCGGCTTCGTGGAGCGCGTCCTGAAGGGACGCGGGCGAGTCGTGCGCATCATGCCGAACCTGGCGTGTGCGGTGGCCGAGGGTGCCACGGCGTTCGCCCTCGGCAGGACGGCAACGGACCGCGACGCGTTGGTCGTCGAGGAGATCTTCGGCTCGATTGGACGAGTCACCATGGTCGAGGAAAGCGCGCTCGACGCCGTGACGGGCTTGAGCGGCAGCGGCCCCGGGTTCATCGCGGCGCTCGCCCACGCGATGATCGACGGCGGGATTCGCTCGGGACTGACGAAGGACGTCGCGTACAAGCTCGCGTTGCAGACGATGAAAGGAACCGCGGAGCTGCTCCTCATCGACGGGCTCGAGCCCATGGACTTGTACCGGATGGTGGCGACCCCGAATGGCACCACGATGGCGGGATGGGCTGTGATGGAAGGGCGTGGCGTCCCGCAGGCCATCAGCGACGGCGTCGTCGCCGCCTCGAAGCGAGCCGCCGAACTCGCGGACGAAACCGCGAAGGCCCACGGCTAACGTCCGCGCCGTTCTCCCGTCCACCATCAACTAGATACGGAATCCTCGGATGCGCGGGCCGTGCGGGTTCGAACCTACGACGAGATCGATCCGGGCGATGCCTTTCGACTCACGATGACGGCATTCGGATGGGCCCTCACGCCGAAGTACGTCGCGCATCGCCGGCGCCGCGATCCGCGGCTCCTCGACGGGTTCGCGATGTACGCCGTGGAGAAGGGACGCGCGGTCGCCCAGGTGCTACCGCTCCAGATGCCCGTCCGCCTGGCAACGGGGATCGAGACGGTTGGTGGCTTCCAGGCGGTCTGTTCGCTTCCGGGCGTGTGGGGCAAAGGATACGTCCGGGAGCTGATGGACCGCGCCCACGACCGGTTCGAGGAACTCGGGATGCGGATCGCCACCCTCGGGACGAGTCGAAACATCCGGGGCCATGGAATCTATCGTCGTACCGGGTACATCGACCTCGTGACCTTCGACATCGGCACGCGAACGCTTGCACCGAAACGTCGAAGCCCGCGCGGAGTTCGCGTCCGGAAAGCCACCGTGGCCGACCTCCCGCGAATTCAATCCCTATACAAGGCGCACACGCGCGACCAGCTGGGATGGACCGAGCGGGATCCGAGGGTCCTTCGTCAAGAGGTTTCCTGGGATCCGAAGGACCTCGCAGTCTATCGAATCGTCGAACGAGGACGCGTCCCGATTGGAACGGCACATCCGTACCCGGCGATGTCGATCATGTCGGACGAGACGATCGCGCCGAAGGCTTCGGACTTCCGCGATGCGGTGCGAGCGATCGAAGCGGCGGAGACGCGAGAGTTTGCGGCGGTCAGCCTGATTTCCTGCGCGCTCGACCGCAATCGATTCGAAGCGCTCGGCTACCGCTTCAGTCCGATGATGTGGATCATGATGGCCAGGCCGTTGCACGGAGGGCCGCCGGCCCGGGATCTCCCGCGGCTCTTCGGCGTCCCCCAGGGGCGCTTCGTCCTGTACCACACGGACGCTTTCTGACGGGCCGCCAGCGCTACTCCGTCCCCGTCAATCGCAGACGGCACCGAGGGACGCGGAACCGACGAGCTTCGCGTACTTTGCGAGGGCACCCGAGGTGTAACGGGGCTTGGGCTGCTTCCAGCTTCGCTCGCGGCGACGGAGCTCCTCGGGCTCGAGACTCGTGTCGATGCGTCGCGCCGGAACATCGATTCTGATGATGTCACCCTCGCGAAAGAGCGCAATCGGCCCGCCGTCCCATGCCTCGGGACACACATGTCCGACCATCAGGCCTCGCGTCGCCCCGGAGAATCGTCCGTCCGTGATGAGGGCCACCTCCTCCCCGAGGCCTTGCCCGACCAGGGCGGCGGTCACCGCCAGCATCTCTCGCATCCCCGGGCCACCCCTTGGCCCTTCGTAGCGGATGACGACGACATCGCCCGGATGAATGTCGCGGTGCAGGACGGCTTCGAACGCGGGCTGCTCCCCGTCGAAGACGCGCGCGGGGCCCTCGTGGGTGAGCCGTCGAACGGACGCCGTCTTGACCACCGCGCCGTCCGGCGCCACGTTTCCTCGGAGGATCGCAAGGGTCCCGGTCGGGCTGATGGGGTCGTCCAGGGGCCGCACGATGTCTCCCGGAATCTTCGTCGAGACGCGCCGCAGCGACTCCGCCATCGTGTCCCCGGTCACCGTCATCGCGTCGCCATGAATCTTGCCGGCGTCGAGGAGGCGCTTCAAGACGACGGGCACGCCGCCGACTCGGTACAGATCGGCCATGACGTACGCGCCGCCGGGTTTCATGTTCGCGAGATGCGGCGTCTTCCGCGCAATCCGTTCAAACTCGTCGAGCGTCAGGGACCTCCGAGCCTCGTGCGCGATCGCGAGAAGGTGTAACACCGCATTCGTCGATCCGCCCATCGCCGCATCGAGCGCGATCGCATTCTCGAATGCCTCATCCGTCAGGACGTCCCGAGGCCGGATGCCGAGCTCGAGCGTTTTCATGGCCGCGCGGCCCACGTCCTCGGAGTGCTCTTCGCGTCGCGGGTCCACCTGAGGGATCGCGGCGTCTCCCGGGATGGTGAGGCCGAGCGCCTCCGCGCACGACGCCATCGTGTTCGCCGTGAAGAGACCGGCGCATGTGCCCGCCCCTGGACACGCGACGTGCTCGAGTTCGTCCAAGCGAGCCGCCGACATCGTCCCGGCGGCGAAGGCGCCCACCGCCTCGAACACGTCCTGGATCGTGACGTCGCGGCCCTCGAACTTCCCGGGGAACATCGGGCCGCCGTACGTGAAGACGGATGGGACGTTCAGCCGGGCCATCGCCATGATGGATCCGGGGATCGACTTGTCGCAGGCGGCGCACGCGACGAGTGCGTCGTAGCGGTGCGCGTGCATCATCAGTTCGATCGAGTCCGCGATCACCTCGCGGCTCACGAGGGACGCCCGCATCCCTTCGTGGCCCATCGCGATCCCGTCGGAGACCGTGATCGTCATGAACTCTCGGGGCGTGCCGCCCGCCTCCCGGACCGCGGCTTTCACGCGACGCGCGACGCGATCGAGATTCAGCTGGCACGGGGTCGACTCGTTCCACGTGTTCGAGACGCCTACGAGCGGCCGCGCAAGGTCCGCATCGGAGAGGCCCATCGCCCGCATCATCGCCCGCGCGGGCGCGCGCTCGGGCCCTTCGGTCACCTCCCGACTGCGATGCTTCAGTCGGCCCGGGTCGGTCACAGTCCCGGCCGCGGATTCGCGGACCGGGGATATCAAGGTGGCTAGACCTCGTCGACGCCCGGGACGACCCATCACGGCGACACGAAGAGCGGGTACTCGGCGTGCGTACGGAAGCCCATCTTCCGGTAGACGGAGGCGCCCGCCGGGGACGCCTGGAGGACTCCGATCCGATAGCCCATGGCTCGAGCCTCTTCGAGCGGCGACGCCGTCATCGTGGTCCCGATCCCGCGGCCCCGCGCCTCGGGGAGCGTCGTAACGTAGTGGACCCCCGCAACGCCGCCATGGAAAAACCCCAGGGAGGTCGCGACCGGCTCCCCGTCGAGGAAGCCGAGATACCTGCGTCCGGGGAGGGTCCAATCCAGGCCCAGTCGCTCCTCCAAGTCGACCGCTCCCGGGACCGCGCGTTGGGTCGCTTCGAAGCTCGTGACCATGATACGTACCCACTGTTCGAGCATCGGACGATCGAGGACGCGACGAATCGTGAACCCGTCTGGAACCGGCGTCTTCTCCATGGTCGCCAGGAGGAGGGCCATGCCGAGTATCGGAAACAAGTGTCGGAAGCCAAGCGCCTTCAAGCGGCCCGCGAGGTCGCTAGGCCGCATCGCGGGCGTGACCATCCAATGGTACGGCAGATGTCGCAAGCGGAACTGTTCCATAACGGAACGGACCTTGGCGTCCGCCTCGGAGTCCGTCGCTTCGAATCGGAGGATTCCGTTGAACAACTCGTCGTCGACGCCCGTGGCGAACCATGCCAGATCCGAGGCTTCGTGGAGCTCACATCCGGGAGCGCGCCCGTAGCGAGCCCGGAACTCGTACATGTCCTCGAGGTCGGCACGAAGGGTTGCCTCGGGTCGGAAGTCGTTCAGGATTTCCGCGGTCCTCGCACTCCGCGCCCGAAACCGGGAGCTCTCCGGATAAGGGCTTCTACGGCGCAGCGATCGAAGCGCAGCCGACTGCCTCGAGATTCCACTCGAGCGCCTTCGCGATCGCGACGGCAACGGGTCGGGCTTTGGACGAGTACGTGGATTCATGGTGTGGTCCTTGATCCACAGCTCGCGCAGGTCGAGGGCCTCCTCGCTTCATGCGGAGCACCCTCGAAATCCGGAACCTTGTTGTGACGAAAGTTAGTCGGACCGGAATATCGATATTCGCATGGGAACGACTGCGTTCTCAGCCTGTTGTCCAGAACGCTTTCGCGGTCCATGTGGACTGCCATTGCAGGTCAAACTCGTAGGCACTCAAGGACGGCAATGGCGTTCGATCGCCCGAGACGTTGAACACATCGCCCATGGTCACGGAACCGTCGGCATCCGAGTCGAGCCATGTAATCCGATATGCGTTCGGTCCGATCGTCACGCGCAGGACGGACCCGTTTCCGCCCAGGAAGAATTCGGTGCTCGCGAAGTTGTTCACCGATAAGCGGACCTCGAACCCAGCGTACGGGTACGGTCCACCCGAGGTGTTCGAGACGACGAAGGACGCGTTCCCTCCCGAGAGCGCGGGATCCGCGAAGACGACGTAGATCGTCGGAGTCGGCGGCGGCGGGACTAACGAGAAAACGTAGGCGCTGGCGGAAACCGCGAGGACGGCGGCCGCGAGCACCGCCACGATGAAGAGCCGGCCGGGACGATCCTTCCGCGGGTCCGATCGCGCGATAAGCAATTCGGAATCGTCGACTCCCGATGTCATCAAGGACAGCAGAACGGCCCTCAGAATAAGCTTCTTGGGCGGAGGGGAACTGAGAACAAGTCCTCTAAACCCTTATAACGGCCGATGGCGGTCAACGGGACGGCACCGTGATGTCCGTGGCTCCGGCCCCGCCGTCCGGTTTCGCCGGGTCGCCGGAAACGGTTTCGGTCGCGAAGGAGCAGGAGTCATGACGCCCGCCCGGCGCAAGAGATTCGGGCGCATCACGGCGGCCGTCGCCGCGCGATGGATCGTGATCGGCGGCCTCTCGGTCCTCTTTGCAATTTTTGTCGTCGCGATCGGTCTCCAGGCGCCGCGCATGACCTTGGCGACATTGTTGCTCGGCATCCTCATCACCGCTCCGATCGGGGCGGCGATTGTCGCACTCGCGTTCTACGATCGCAGCTTGCGTCGAGCGACCCACGAGACCGCGAGGGCCGAGAAGGCGGCACAGGCGAGCGAGAGCGGCTTCCGGGAAGCGCAAGTCCGTCTCGCCGCGATCGTCGAGAGCTCGGATGACGCGATCTTGGGCAAGACCCTCGACGGCCAAATCACGACTTGGAATCGAGGAGCCGAACGAATGTACGGCTACACCGCCACCGAGGCAATCGGTCAGCCGGTGTCGATCATCGTTCCCGAGGACCGATTGGACGAACTCAGCCAGATCATGAACCGGATCCGTCGTGGGGAGCCCATCCACAGCTTCGAGACGGTCCGCGTCCGAAAGGATGGACGACGGATCGCCGCGTCGATCACGATCTCCCCGATTCGAGATTCCTCGGGCCAGCTCACGGGAGCCGCGACCATCGCGAGGGATGTCACGGAGCAGAAGGAACTGCAACGGAAGCTGCTCGAGAGCGAGCGATGGGGCTCGATGGGTCGCCTCGCCTCGTTCGTCGCGCACGAGATCAACACGCCGCTGACGAACATCTCGCTGCTCACGGCGAGCATCGCCCGTCGCGTCCAAGATCAAGAAGTACTCACGCGTCTGGGGAAGATCACGGCGCAAGGGAAAATCGCCGCGAGCATCACCGCGGAACTCCTGAAGTTCGGGAAGCCGGGCACAATGAACGTCACCGAAACGGATTTGTCCGAAATCGTCCGCGCCGCGGTGGAACAGGCGGACGTCTTCCGCAAGCCCGGGACTCTGTCCCGCGTCGAGGTCCATCCGCTCGCCTGCCGGGCCGATCCACTCCGCATTCAGGAGGTGATCGTGAATTTGCTGAAGAACGCGTACGACGCGACGCCGAAGGGCGCCGTCACGGTGACCCTGGAAGATCGCGGCGACTTTGCCGCGGTGCTCGTCTCGGACACCGGGACCGGCATGCCTCCGGATGTGCAGCGGCGGATCTTCGAGCCGTTCTTCACGACGAAGAAGAAGGGCGAAGGGACCGGCCTCGGGCTCGCGCTGAGCAAGAACTTCGTCGTGGCCCACGGCGGAGACATTTCCGTCTCCTCGGAGCCGGGCAGGGGATCAACGTTCACGGTACTTCTACCGAGGAACGCCCCCGAATCGGCAGGCGCCGATCGACCGGGTGGTGGCCGACCCGATAACGGGCGCGGCACGAGGATGGAACCTCGGACCGTGGAGGCGTCTCCGCCTTCGATCTGATTCTCGACATCGTTGCGTGTGTCAAGAGAAGTTGACTGGGGCCCATAATATACCCGGGGCGCTCGGCCGCGGCGGTGGTCTCCGCGAGCGGGCGAGGTCCGGGCGGACGGCCCGCGATTTTGGTCGTGGACGATGACGAGGGGATCCGGGAGAATCTCGCGGAGCTGCTCGCGCTCGACGGATACCGAATTGTCACGGCGGCGAGCGCCGAGGAAGCGCTCACCCGCCTCGAATCGGAAGATGTCGACCTAATCCTCACGGATTTCCAAATGCTGGGAGCAAATGGTGTCGAGTTGATCGAGGAAGCTCGACGCGCGCGCCCCGCGCTTCCAGCCATCGTGATCACAGCACATCCGTACGTCTACGAACAGATCGACGAGACGCAGAAACGAGGTGTGAGACTCCTCCTGAAGCCATTCGGGGCCGACGAAGTCCTCGACTTGGTCGCATCGATTCTTCGCGATTAGGCATGCGCAGTTGTCGGATGTCCTCGTAGACCTGCTCCACCCGGGGACATCTCGCACCGTTTTGTATTCAGTCCAAATGGTTAAGCCCAATCCGTCTCATCTAGCGAAGTGCCCAGTGGATTGGGATGTTCGGTCGCGTCCTCCTCACCGGAGTCCTCGTTATCGCCGTTGCTTGGGGCAATGCGGTCATCCTCTCGGACGCGGTGATTGGCCCCACACAGGCTGCAGCCATTGACGGCGGATGTCTCGGACCTCCGGGGCCGCCACCCCCCGATGCAGCGACCTGCACACGGCTGCTCTCGCTACTCGCCCTTGCGGGAAAGATAAACATCGAGGTCATATTCCTCACAATTGTGGGGATCCTCCTCCTGTTGATAGGTTTCTTCCTTTCTAAACCTCCTCCCGACCTGCTCCGTCTACCCGAAGAGGATGTTTCTTCGGAATGGCGGGCCACGAGGATTCCTGCCAAAGTGCGCATCGTTGTCTTCGGGACTATTCTGACGCTGTTGGCGGTGGTCGCCGGGAGCGCCGTAGTTCTGTCAGTTGTTCTCGCCCTTTTCGCCTTCCTGCTCATGGTCTGGCGGCATCGATTAACTCCGCGTCTGCTCGAACGGTCGCTCCTGCTTCCTCTCGGCCTTGAGGTGTCCCTCCTTGCCTATGCGCAATGGGGTCTTGTTGGGCTCATTGCCGTGGAGGATCCTGTAATCACGATTACTGGCTTGGTAATCGCCCTCTCGTTTTTGAGGTACTGAGCGAGGCCGACGCCGCAAGCCGACGGCAGTCGGGCCCATCTTGGAGGCGCCACGGGTCAGTATACTCGGAACGCTTCGTACATCCTCGTAACGAGTCCGGGCGAGATTTTAGTCGCGCAGAACCGGTTGAACAGGACAATGTTCTCCTCCTGGAGGAAGCCCGCTTTTGCCCTCTTGGTGTAAACGTGTTGGCCTTGCATGATTGTTTCTGGGTCATCGAATCCGAGGTGCTGGCCATACACCACCGCCGCGAGAAGATTAGGGTGCGCATAGACTTCTTCTTCCAGCTGACCGATAACGGAACGCACATCCTGCTTGTGCCCGAATAGGCGCCCGTTTTGGATGACAACGACGTTCGGAACCTCGCTGGGAAGCTGCTTCTGTTCTTCCCCGATCTTCCGCTTTGTCCGGCCCACCTCGTTCTGATCGTACCGCGGGCCGTGAAAAGTCCCCACTTCAAGCCCCCGCTGCAAGGCCCACTTCTGGAGCAAATCTACGTCTGCGTTCCCCGACACGCCGAGCTCGAGGATCCCCTCGATGACGAGTTCGTGGAAAGCGCCGTCGGCCTTCACCTCGTCCAGGAGGTTCTTAACCTGTTCAATAACCTCTATGAGATGCGGTTCGGAGAGGGTTTTCGGGAGTCTCCCGCAATAACGGACGAACGGAATCGTGAGAAAAATAGGCTGCGTAACGCGCTGCATTGATTCCATCGCTTGCGTTTCGTTGAGACTCGGCATCGCGGCCGATACCTCGACGTAGAACGTTTCACCCGTGGTTGTATCCCTTACCTGGATATCAGGGACCCTTGCCCGATCTCCAAAATCTACTGTGGGATCAAATGCAACGGCAAATCCCACCTTCGTGAGTCGCTGCGCGACATCCAAGACGGTCAGAGCTTCTGGAAACGTGTCGCGTTCGCGGATTCGGTGGCGCAAACCGGAGTAGTCCCCAGCCTTTCGGACAGCCTTCAAGGATTCCGCGAACCAAACGATCCATTCTCGCGTCCACGGCGCCAAATTTGCGAAATACTCGAGGATTGGGTGACGCTCGGCATAGGCTTCCTTCAGGAAGGCCTCACCAAATTCGTCACGAAGGAATCGAAACGCACGCCGCGCTCGTTCTTTTTGGTAGTCGTTGAATCCTGAAAGGACCCCGCACAGCTCGATTTGTTTGTCCCATTCATAAACATCCTCGGGCCGAGCCATTACGCGCAAGTCCGCGGGGATCTCCGTTGAAGGGGTGACAATCGCCGTCTTGGCCACGATGTGTGGAGGGTCCTCGGACATTCGAACCCGCTCAGGGAGAGCTTGCTATGTCATCGGTCCAATATCAGCTTGGGTTGCAGGTCTGCGTGACACAGTTGAGGTCTAACCCGCCGGAATGTCCGGGCCGGCGTTGGCAGGGCTAGCGTCAAGCTGGAAGCCAATTCGTACTGCCCCTAGTTGTGGTGGGCCCGGCCAGATTTGGACTGGCGACCTTCCGGTTATCAGCCGGACGCTCCAACCAGGCTAAGCTACGGGCCCGCGGGGCCGCGGAAGCCGATGACCCGACTTAAACGTTCTCTCCGACTCCATATAGGAGCCGCTTTTCCTCGTCACTCGCCGGCGACTTGCTCGATCGCCGGACGATCATCCTGCGATTCGCGCTCTTGCAGGACCAGGTCGCGCTCCCTCATCCTCATCTCAATAACCGCATGGAAACCCTTATTATCACCACGCCAAATCGGACGCTTCGGGACGACATGGAGGCCCTCGAGGCCATTAAGTCGGTGAAGAGCGTGAGCAAGTACAAGCCCGATCCGGTCCCTGAGCAGAAAGTCCAGGCGATCATGAACGCCGCGCGGTTCGCGCCATCGGCGGAGAACCTGCAGCCGTGGAAGTTCATCGTCGTCTCGGACGAAGACAGGAAGCGGAAGCTCGCGGGCGCCTGCACGAACTCGAAGCACATGGCCGATGCGCCGCTCGTGATGGTGGCCTGTGCTCGACTCGACGAGGCGATCGCGATGGTCGGCGGATACATGAACTCGTATCCGGTCGATCTGGGCATGGCCCTTGCGAACGTCACCGTGGCGGCAACGAGTGAGGGGTTGGGGACCTCCTGGATCTTCGCCTTCAACGAGGAGAAGGTGAAATCCCTCCTGAACATCCCGGCCGACGCCCACGTGGTAGGGTTGACCCCGTTGGGCATCCCGGAGGCCTTCGAGGCCCCGGCGGGCAGGAAGCACCTCTCGGAGATCCTCGCGTACAACGCGTACGAATGAGGCTCCGGGATCCCGCAAGTCCTCGAGAAGGCATCGATGGCCCAGCGCGCCCTCACTCCCGGCAACGCCGCGTACTGCAGCGAATGCGGAGCGGAAACGCTCCCCACCGCGTCGTCGTGCGGCCGGTGCGGCAAGACGTTCGAGGGTTCAATCGAGGCCGTCCTGTGCCCCATTTGCAACTCGATCAACGCGGCCGAGTCGACCGAGTGCGTGAACTGCAACGCGAAGTTCCCGCGGCCTGGATCGATCGAGTTCTCGCGGGCCCCGCCGGAACCGGCCGAGGGATCGCCCGAAGAAGAGTACCTCCGGCGGATCCTCCAGTTGAGCCGCGAGAGGGCGAAAGCCCGCGGCGCGTCGCCGAGTCCCGCGACGTCCGTGCTTCGAGAGGAGATCGCGAGCTCGGACGAATCGGATCTCTCGGATGCCGCGATGGAGTCCTCCCTCTGGAAACTCGCGGAGCCGTTCGACCGGATGCTCGAACGACGCAAACGTCGGCTCGAGCAGATGGACGCCCTGATCGAACGCGCGCGGGGTCGCATCCAAGCCCTCGAGTCCTCGGCCGATCCGAAGGAGGTGAGGGAGCGCGATGCGTTGCAACGCCAAATCGAAGAGCTCCTCCTGGAAAAGGAGGACATCGTCAAACTCGAAGAGGGACTCGTCGAGATGGAGAAAACCTACCGCAACATCTTGGGGATGCAGCAAGATGAACTGAAGGCCCGCGAGTCCTCGCTGCGGAGCCGCATCGAGGCGTTCCGGCGGGAGCTCGAGACGCGCGAGAAGGCGTTCGGCCAGCTCAAGGAACGCGAATCGGACGTCGTCCGCCGGGAGAGCGAGTTCCGCGCTGTCGTGAACCGATTGCGGGAGAAGGAGCGCGAACTCGAGAAACGCGAGGAATTCCTCCGAGACAAGGCGCGCCTCCTCGACGAACGCCATCACACGATGACCGAGGCGGAGGTCGACCTCGAGCGGCGTCGGTGGGAACTCGAACAGAAACGGGCCTCCCCGAGGCCGGCGGCGAGAGCCGAGCCGACGACGGTCACCGTCAAGCCACCGGATCAAGAACTCACGGAACTCAAGGGCCGAGTCGTCCAGCTCGAGGAACAGATGGAGCGCGCGGTGGAGGAACGGAATCGACTCGCCCAGGAAACGAAGGAGCTCGCCGGTCTGCGGGACGAACTGAAAGTTGTCCTAAAGGATTTGGACGCGATGCTCGGGGACCTCCCGGACGACAAGATCAAGGCGTTCGCGAAGTCCGAGCGGTTCGCTCTCTACGAACGCTTGCTCGACAGGCTCGAGCTGTGATCGAATGGGACTCCGCGAGAGAGCCCGCAAGACGCTCGAGGCGGGCGAAGACGCGGACGAGTCGGAGGACGAGGTCGTCGTCAAGATTGACCTCGCGGCACTTGAAGCCGAGGCGAAGGCGCGGGAGGATCAGCTGAAGAAGGAACTCCAAGAGGCCCGCAAGCTCTCCGAGGCGAAGACCGCACAGATCTCCCGCCAAGATGGCATCATCAAAGACCTCGAAGCGCGCACGAAGGAACTCGAATCCGCGAGGACTGGGGCGGCCCGCGAATCCAAAAAAGCGCTGGAAGCCCTCGAGAGAGAACTCACGGGGGCGCAGGAGGAGCTCGCCGGCTTCCGAAAGTCGAAGGCCGCGGCAACCGATGCCGAGGCGGCCATTCAGCGCGCCGAGAAAAAGCACGTCGCTCTCGATGCGAAGGAAGCCTCGATCCGCAAGCGGGAGGCGGAAATCGAGGCGGTCGTCGCTTCTCTGAGCGGTCGGAACAAGGAATTGGCGACTCGCGAGAAGAGTCTCGCGGCTTTGCAGGAGAAGCTCGATACGGCGAACCGCGAACTCGTTGCGGCCCAGCGCGAGGTCGAGGAATCGCGCACGAAACTCGATGCTCGAGAGGCGGAGCTCGCGGAGACGCGCAAGGCGTTGAGGGCGCACACGGACCGACGCGTCGCGGATCAGGAGAAAGACCTGGAGTCGGCGCGGAAGGACCTCGCCAAGATGCTGCGGAACCTCGAGTCTGCCCGCGCGGAAGTCGAGTCGGCCCGGAAGGCGCATCGCGATCAAGAAATCGAATTCAACGCGGAACTCACGAAAACCCGGAGCACCGCGGAACAGGAACGGGAGAAATCCTCGCGTCTGCGAGACGAGATCGACGAGCTGAGGAAACGCGCGGGAAAGGCGGGCGAACTGAGTGAGAAAGAAGCCAGTCTGAAGTCGCAGTGGGCAAAGGTGGACACGCGCGAGAAGGAAATCGCCGATCGGGAAGCGGCGCTCGCGGAGATGGGAGCGAAGCTCAAGGCGCGCGAGGCCGACGTGCAGTCCGCGTCGCGGCTCGCGGCAGAACGTACCCTCGAGGCGGAGAAGGCGCTCAAGACGATCAAAGAAAGGGAACGCGCCGCCGAGAAAGCGGAGCGAATCGCGCAGGAGAGCCTGGAGAAAACGGCGGAACAGACGAAAGCGCGAGACGAAGCGCACGCGCGAGAACTCGACGAGTCACGCAAACTGATGCAGGTCCGCGATCGGGAGATCGCGAAGCAGGACAAGGAAGCCGCCGCCATCCAGGGGTCGCTTCGGACAGCGCAAGAGAACCTCCAACGTCGGGAAATCGAACTCAAGACGGAACTCACGAAAGCAAGGAGCCAGGCCGCCGCGGACGAGCATCGGACCGAAGCGCTCGAAAAGGACCTCGAGGCCGCGCGGCGGGATCTGGCGAAGATGATCCGAAACATCGAGGCCTCTCGCTCAGAAGCCGAGTCGGCGCGGAGAGTCCAGCAAGAACGGGAGCAAGCAATCAACGACGATCTCGCGAAGGCCCACCTCGCGCTCGAGAAAGAACAGGACCGGACGACGCGCCTTGAGGAGGAAATGGTCGAGCTTGGCAAGCGCGCTGGCAGATCGGCCGAGCTGACGGAAACGGAGTCCGAGCTGAAGACCGAACGCGCGCAGCTGGACGGGCGCCTCAAGGAACTTGCGACTCGGGAATCGGCACTCCAAGCCGCTCAAGCACAAGTGATCGCACGCGAAGCGGCCGCCCAAAAGGCATCGCGGACGGCGGGAGAACGGGCGCTCGAAGTCGACAAGGTCGCGAATTCGATACGAGAGCGGGAACGGGCTGTCGAGAAGGCCGAGCGAAAAGCTCGCGAGAGCGAGGAGAAGCTCACCGAGGAGGCGAAGGCCAGGAGCGAGGCGCATGCCCGGGAACTCGAGGAATCGCGAAAGCTGCTTCAGGCCCGAGACCGAGAGATCGCGAAGCGGGACAAGGAGGTCGCTGCCCTCCAGGCGTCGCATCGAACCGCGCAAGAGAATCTTCAACGTCGGGAGATCGAACTCAAAGCCGAACTCACGAAAGCCAAGGGCCAGACCGCGGCCGACGGACATCGGGCAGAGGCGCTGGAGAACGACCTTGCGGCCGCACGTCGGGATCTGGCGAAAGGGGTCCGCAACCTCGAAACCTCGCGGACGGAAACCGAGTCGGCACGCGCGGCTCAGCAGACGCGGGAGCAAGCCCTCAATGACGACATCGCGAAAGCCCACGTGCTCCTGGAGAAAGAACAGGATCGGACCGCGCGACTCGAAGAGGAGCTCGCGGAGATCCGCAAACGCGCCGGCAAAGCCGCGGAGCTGATCGACAAGGAGTCCAATCTGACATCGCAGCGTACCGAATTCGAGGGACGTCTCAGAGAGCTCGCCCATCGGGAATCGGCCTTGCAAGCCGCGCAAGCCCAGGTCATCGCGCGAGAGGCCGCGGCTCAGAAGGCTGCTCGGACTGCGGGAGAGCGGGCACTCGAACTCGAGAAGGTAGCCAATTCCCTCCGAGAGCGAGAACGAGCCGTCGAGAAGGCCGAGCGCAAGGCCCGAGAGAGCGAGGCGAAGCTCGTCGAGGAGGCGAAAGGAAAGGATGAGGCCCACGCCCACGAGCTCGAGGAAACGCGAACGCTCCTCCAAATCCGCGACCGCGAGATCGCGAAGCGGGCCAAGGAAACCGCGGCCCTCGACGGTGCGCTGAAAGTCACGAGGGAGAAGCTCGAAAGTCGGGAGCTCGAACTCAAGGAGGATATCTCGAAGTCGAAAAACGAGCTCGCAGAGAGTACGCGCCAGACAAGGGCCGTCGAAAAAGATCTCGAGGCATCGCGACGGGAATTGGCGAAGATCCTCCGAAATCTCGAGGTCGCGCACTCCGAGGTCGAAACGACGCGCGCGGTTCAACAGCAACGCGAGGCGGCACTCGCGGACGAACTCGGAAAAGCCCAAGTCGGAGTCGAGAAGGAGAAGGACCGAAGCTCACGCCTCGAGGCCGACGTCGCGGGCCTTCGCAAGCGGCTCGGCAAAGCAGCGGACCTGAAAGACAGGGAGTCCGACCTGGCGGCCCAAGTGAAGAAGCTGGAAGCGCGTGCGAAGGAACTTGCAAGTCGAGAGGATGCGCTCAAGGGCGCCCAGACCGGGCTCGCCGCACGCGAGGCAGCGGCCCAGAAAGGGGCTCGCATGGCGGCCGAACGGTCGGTCGAAGCCGAGAAGGCCCTCAAATCGATCAAAGACCGCGAACGATCCGTCGAAAAAACCGAGTCCAAGTTGCTTGAAGACCAGAAGAACTCGATGGAACAGGCTGCGGAGAAGGACGCCTCACACGTCCGCCAGGTCGCGGAGGTGCGCAAGGCTTTGGACTCCCGCGATCGAGAACTCGCTCAGCGGCTCAAGGAGATTGAGCGGGTGCGCTCGGGCTTGGGAGGCATGAAGGAGAAGTCCGAGGCGCGCGAACAGGAAGCCCGAACCACCATCGCTTCGTTGAAGAACCAGCTCGAGGCGGCCACACGTCAGGCGGACGCCCTCGCGAACGATCTCGCGGTTGCGCAAACGAGGTCGGCAAAACTCCGTGAACTGAAAAGTCTCGAATCGGCCCTGGGAAAGAGGAGTTCCGAGGTCGAGACGCAAACAAAATCGCAAGTCCAACGCCAGTCCGATCTCGACTCGAAGACAAAGATCCTCGGACGCCGCGAGGACGCCGTCGCGAAGCGAGAGACCGCCCTCGAGAAGGGGGAATTGGCGGCACAGCGGGGGACACAAGAACTTCGGGACCGCGCACGCGAGCTCGAGCGCGTCGAGAAACGCATCGACACGAAGTCGGGCACCGTGGAAGCTCGCCTGGCCCAGCGCGATCAGGAACTCGCGAATCGCTCTCACGAGCTTGCGAAGCTTCGAGGCACGTTGGAGAACGAATCGAAGTCGCTCAAGGCCGAGGCCCACCGTGTCGCGGAAGCGCGCGACGAACTGGAAGGGCTCCGGAGCGAAGTCAAGCGCCGCGAGACGCAGCTTCACGAATCGACAACGGCCGCCGCCGCGGCAGAGGCGTCGCTCAAGTCGCGGGAGGAACGACTCCTGGAGCGGGAGGGCCGTGCGGCGGAGATCGAGACGGGCCTCCGGACGCGCGAGAAGGAGGTCGAGAAAGGGGCATCCAAGGTGGGCTCCGAACGGAACAACATGGCCAAGATGCGGGAGGCGCTCGCCGCCCGGCGAGTCGAACTCGACCGTTCGGAGAAGGCAGTCACGGGCGCTTCCGCGGCGATCGAGCGACGCGAGGCGGACCTCCGGAAGATGCAAGACGGACTCGAGGCCCGAACACGGGAACTGGATTCCGCGAAGGCCGACCTCGCAAGGCAAGCGGACACGGTCAAAGACGCAGACCGAGCGGCGAGGGCACGCGAGACGGCCCTCGCAAAGCGCGAACAGGATCTGGCGGACGCAAGGGGCGCGATGGCGGACGCCGAGAAGACGCTGAAGGCGGAGCGTCTCGCCCTGGCCCGAGAGTCGGACGCGGTCGCGAGGCGATTGGGTAAATTGGAGATGCAAACGAAAGACCTCGGCCTCCGCGAAGAGGAACTCCGATCCGCGATGGCGGAGCATCGAAGCGCGGTCGAGAAGGCCGCTGCGGACGCGTCGGAGTTGCGACGACGCGACGAAGAACTTTCCATTTCTCTGAAGAAGACGAAGGAGCGAGAGGCGGGACTCGCTAAGGATGAGTCGGAGTTGAAGCACGCCCGTGGGGAACTCGAGAAGACGCAATCCAATGTCGAATCGTACCGGAAGGCACTCGACACACTGCAGCTGGACCTCGCCGGGAAGATGAATGCGTCCGAAGGGCGCCTCCGGGAAATTGCCGCGACGCAAGAGACGCTCAAGGAACAGCAGAAAGTACAGGCCGCGCAAAACCAGGACCTCACGCGACGTGAGGAGCAACTCGCGAGCGCCACGAAGGAGTGGGAGCAATCTCGGACCGCGGCCGAGAAGGAAACGAAGAAACGGGAAGCGGGAGCGGCCGCCGAACTCGAACAGGCTCGCCGGCTCATCGCGATTACCGAGGCCAAGCAAAAGGAGCTCGGCCTCCAAGAGACGGCCGTGCGCGCCAAGGAGACGGAAATCCGACGCGCCGAGCTGCGGTCAGAGCGTCGGGAGACGGTCCTCGAGGAAACCGCGAAGGCTTCCGCGGCGAAAGAGGCGTCCCTTGCGGAATTCGAGGCGCGGCTCGCGCAGCGGGACCGAGACGCGACCCAGAAGGAGCACGAGATCGGTGCCGGCCTGGACGAACTCGGTGCCCGCCGGAAAGATGTCGAGGCCGCCACGATGGCCCAGAAGAAGGATGCGAAGGCCATTGCGACGGATCGCAAGGCGCTCCTCCGAACGCGCGCGTCCGCGGCCGCTCTCGAACGCCGGAGCAAGGCGGAATCGAAGAAACTCGACCAGCGCGTCGAAGTGCTGAAGGTGAGGGCGGCCGAGCTGGCGGGAGCGGAAGAGTCGATCCGATCGCTCGAGGCGAAGTTATCCGGCCGGGAAGCGGATCTAAAGGAGAAACTCTCGGACCTCGCGAAGGCATCCTCCGCGGTCGAGGAAGGCCGCGCGGAACTCAAACGACGCGAGACGGGACTCAACGTCCTCGCGGGAACGCTGGAGAAGCAGGATGCCGATAGGAACCGGATTAGTCAGGGACTCGAGCACCGCAAGACGGAAATCGAGCGTCGCGCGAAAGACGTTGAGGAAGCTCGGACGGCACTGGCCGTCGAACTGCGCCGTGCGGCGGACGAACGAAAGGCCTCCGATCGGTCTCGGCTCGAATTGGCGAAACGAGACAAGGAGCTCGCCGCGAAGGAGGAACTCGCCTCGAAACAAGGAGAGGAGGCCGCGGACCTGAAGTCCAAGGCGATGAGCCTCCTGAAGTACGCGGAGAAGGTCGCGGAGACGAAGGCCCGGGAACTGAAGGATCGGATGGACGCGGAAGAGGCCGTCCTCGCGGAACAGCGCGAGGAGATGGAGAAAGTCGCGCGAGCGAAAGAGGACGTCGATCAGAGGGAGCGCCGACTCGAGACCGCCCTCGCGGAGTTCGATGCACGGTCGAAGGCGCTCGAGGGCCGAGAGAAGAGGCTGAAGACGGACGCCGCCGGCCTCGCGAAGGAACAGTCCGAAATCAAGGCGATGTGGAAGAACCTCGAAGCCGAGGGGACGCGCATCGCCCGGAAGGAGGAGTCGGTGGAAGCGCTCGTCGCCCGCTCGCTCGAGAAGGAGCGTGACGCCCTCGCGAACGAGGTCCGCAAGGTGCGCGCGATGGCGGCGGACCTGAAGGGGAAGGACAAGGCGGTCGAGAAGGAGCGTCTTCGACTCACGTCGCTCGAACGCGACCTCCGAGCCCTGAAGGAACGCCTCCAGGCGCGGGACCGGACGGTCCGGGATCAGGAAGGGGCGCTCGACCGTCGCCGCGAAGAGCTGAGGCGCATGCGGGAACAGCTCGAAGAGCTCCTGTGACTATCCGCGTCCCAGCGGTTTTGAAGGCATCCGCTGTTCGGCTTTCGCCGTCCATCCGTACGTGTGCAGGAACAGGAACGCGGAGCCGAACAGGGGCACGAAGATCAGGGAACTCAACACGTGGTACAGCGTGAAGATCCCCTGCGCCTCCAGGACCTGGACCAAGGTCGCGACCGGACGCGTGATGAAGTACCACTCGCCCACGGCCGTCCACAAGTCGTAGGCAATGGTGATCGGGACGCTCACCGTCGTGAGTAGCGCGATGGACTTCACGCGAAACAGGATGCGGGGCTTCAGCCGCCGGCCCATGAAGGCGACGAACAGATAGCCGGTGATGACGAAGAAGGAGATCCCCGCCATCGCCTGCACCGGGTAGCTGGAGGTCATCGACCACTCCAAGGGCTGGAGGATGAACAGGGCGCCGAGCGGCACGAGAACGGTCCACGATCGGCCCAGGAGCGATCCCGCGAGGAGGCTCGCGACGAACACCGTCTCGAAGTTCGCGAACGCCTGGAGGAGCAGTTTGCCGACCACCGCCACGATGATCAATAGGACGCCGAGGATCCGGGTGCGGCGGTCCCCGAGGCCCGCCTCCAGCGCGGCATGCCAACCGCGACCCATGTCATCCGCCTTCCTGGGAGGGTGTGAACTCCCACATGACCACGTCGTTGTCGTGAAGCGCCCGATGATCCGCGGAAACGGCTCCGTATGCGCCGTTCACCCAGTATTGCCAATATCGACCTCCGTCCCCGTTCGCGCTTCCGTTGATCGCCGTGACGAGGACGCCGTTCGGGATCTCGTAGACCGCATAGCGGAGGGAGAAGCCGAGCGCGCGGGAGGCTTCGAGCAATAGCCCGAACACCGAATTGTTCGACGTCGCGTTCGGCCGGTACGTGATCGTCCAGCCGCTTCCCTCAATCTCGATGCCGACCTCGTGGACCGAGGATGCGAGGACCGGAGGAACCTGGAGCGAGAGAACCAGGGCGTAGAGGCCCGCGACCGATCCGATGAGCGCGGCGGCGAAGAGGAGCGCCTGGCCTCGCTCGCTCAGCTTAGGGAACACGGCGGGACCTCCGCACGACGAACCATGCCGCGACCGCGACGATTCCGACGACCACCACAACGACGCCCAGTTCGAGGACGGGAAGTTGCAAGTGCGGAACCGTCTGCGTTTCCGCAAGCGCATAGACATGGCCGTTGTCGCTCGGTGCGAAAACGACCCCGTCGGCGACGACGGGCGAGCCGAGGATGTATTCCGCCGGCGACGGGCTGAAGGACCATCGCATGGCGCCGTTCGTGGCGTTGAGCGCGTAGACGATCCCCCGCGCCGTGTTCGTCGCGAAGAGGACCGTTCCCCCTGCGTACGTCACCGAGGCCTGCACCGGTCCGTTCGGTGAGAAGGTCCAGCGCGTCGATCCGGTCGCCACATCGAGCGCCCTGACGTGGCCCGCTCCGCCGAACGCTCCGCCTCCCACGTAGACCGTGTCTCCATCGAACGCGGGGGAGGAGATGCCCGCGGCTGCTGACGCTCTCCAGACCTCGATGCCGCTCGAACGATTCACCGCATAGACATTGCCGTCCTTCGAGGGGATGATCAGCATCGCGCCCGCGACGACCGGCGATGCCGCGACGGAGTCGTCGGTCTCAAAGAACCACCGTTGCGCTCCCGTCCGGCCGTCGAGGGCGAGCACGCCGTACGGCGGGTCGAAGGTGACCTGCGTCGTCCGATTGTAGAAGCCCATGACGCCGACGTACACCGTCCCATCCGCATACGCGGGCGACGAGAAGTCGATCGAGCCCGTCGGATGCCGCCAGGCGATCGTCCCGTTGCTCGCCCACAAGGATGCGACCTCGCCCGGGCCGCCCGATTCGTTGAACACGCCGATGAAAACGGAGTCGTACGCCACCTTCGGAGAGGACGTGATCCCGCTGAACTGCGTCTCGGAGAGCAGCGGCTGCTCCCACATCACCGTGCCGCTCGTGGCGTTCATCCGCACGACGGTGCCGTTGCGGGTGCCCACGATCACAGAGCCGTCGAAGACCGCGGGGGAGGAGAATCCCTGGATGTGAGGGGTCGCCCAGATGCTCGCGCCCGTCCGCGCGTCGAGTACGGTGAAGCCTTCGAGCGTGTTGACGAACACCTTGCCCCAAGCGATCGCAGGGGTCGAGCCGATTTCTCGAGAGCCTGTGTCGTGGTCCCAAAGGAGCCTCCCGTCCGCTGGCGCCGCGGAACCGGAGGTGCCGCTGTTTGAGAGGTCCCCGCGGAACTCGAGTGTCGGGCGCGGATCGTCCGGGGTCGGCACCGGTAGCCGTCCCGCAAAACTTGCTGAATCGAAGCCCGCGTTGTACAATGCGATCGCGTCTCCATCCTGGACGACAAGACCCGAGATTCCCGATCCGGTGAAGGCCCACGCGTGTGTCGTCGCATTCCAGGCGTAGAGGCCGATGAATCCGGCTGGAGAGTGGCGTCCGCCTAAGTCCGAGATCGCGACGCCGCAACAGGCGTACCATGCGGACTCGATCGCCACACCACTCGCCCGGGCGGCATCCTGGACCGCAAGCCACGTCGCGTTGGTGGCCGATGGATCCGGCACGACCCCGCTCGCCCAGACATAGGTCCCGTCCCCCAAGTCGAAGAGAATCCGGATCGATGCGCCGGGATTCGCGGAGGCGGTCAACGAAATCAGCGTCGCGGAGACCAGCACGCCCGCGGCAAGGATCCCCGCAGCCAAGACCGTCAATTTCACCTGATTGCGCTCCTCAAGTCCACTTGATGTTTGTCTTATGAACTTGAGTACTTAAGAATATTGGCGAGGCCTTTTTCCCTCGACAACAGATGCGATCGGGATGAATCTGCTCCGCGACCTCCGCGCAAGCACGCGCACGCTGTTCTTGTACGAAGTCACGACGAGCCGCCACACGCGTCTGAGGACGATCGCGGATCGACTCGGCATGACGGTCCAGGGCGCCTCCGAGTACGCCCATGGGCTGCAGCGAGATGGCCTGCTCGCATTCACGAACGGCGAGTACCGGGCGACGAAGAAGGGCGTCGAATTCCTCCATGACCGTTTACTCGAGCTGCGGGGGTTCGTCGATCGTGCGGGGAAGGCCATGGCCTTCGTCGAGACGACGTCGGCGATCGCGGGCGGCTCGACCCGCCACGGGAGTCGCGTCGGCCTCTTCATGGAAGACGGGCTCCTCGTGGCGTACCCGGGTCGCGCGTCCCCGTCGATGGGCGTCGCGGTCCATGACGCATCGAAAGGCGACCTCCTTGCGGTCCGGGACCTCGAGGGGATCGTCAGCCTTCACCCGGGGCGGATCGTCGTGGCGCGCGTGCGAAACGGCCATGGCCGGATCGGGCCGTCGAAACGGATCCTGCGGGAGGCGAAGTCCTCCGTCGTCGCGGCCCTCGACGCCGCGGGCGTCGTCGCGGCGAAAGAACTCGGCGTGGATCCGCGGATCGAGTTCGCCGCCATCGCGGGGGCGGTCGAAGCCGCGGAACGAGGGGTCAACGTGCTCCTCCTCGTCCCCGAGGACCGGACGTCGGAGGCGACCCAAGCCATCGAAACCGCGAACGCCAAGATCGAGGACAAGATCCCGTACGAAAGCGTATCGTTCGGTTGATCACTCCAAGATCGAGACCGCGTCGAGGCGTCCGTCCGCGTCGCGGTCTTGGCCCGCCACGACTCGGTAGAAATCCTCGCCTTGCGTGTATCCCTCGAGGACGTCATCCGTGGATTGGGTCAGGCCCAGGATCGCCGCCATCGTGCCGACGGCATGCAGCCCAGAAAGGAGGACGACCGCGTGCGAAGGGTTCCAGGGATTCCGGACTTTGGCGATCAATCCCACTTGCTCGTCCGCGTAGTGCCTCTTGGTGCGTGACGATTCCATCCGCCACACCTGTTTCCAATCGAAGTTGACGGCCAGCTGCCCGTTCAGTTCCATCGTGATGATGTTCGCGACGGGCCCACCGACGAGGATCATGTGTTCTCGACCGGCGCCCCTCGCCTTGACTTCCGTGTCGAGCCGCACGAGCGGGCCTTTGGGTGCGGCGAAGAGCCGGCCCAGATAGAATCCCAGTTCGACGGCGTACGGAGAGTCGCGCGCGGTCGTGCTGAATGGGCCGTGGGTGTACGGCGAGCCGACGACGATGGAGCCGCTGAACCTCCCGTCCTCGGAGAACTCTTCCAGGAACCGGGCGACGAGGCCGGCATGGGGCAGGAGCGGGGATGCGACCGGCTTGCCGCGGCCTTTGAGGACGATGGCGTACGCATCGGCCGTCGGAGCGAGGACCCGTGCGGACGCACCGCGCTTCGCTTCTTCGCGGACGACTTCCAACAAGCCGGCGCGCTCGAGTCGCCGCACGTGGTAGTAGATCGTCTGTTCGTGGACTTTGAGTCGACCGGCGAGCGCGTTCGGATAGTCCGGAGCTCGGGCGAGTTCCTGGAGGATCCGCCAGGCGAGGGGCGACGTCAAGGGGGCGATCCGTTCGGGCTTGTCGAGGAGATCGGCCTCGCGACCAAAGGCCCCTTGTGCGGTCTCTTCGATCAGCCAGCGGCGAACCACGCCCGACGAACCGAACGAGTGGTATTAATCTTTTGTTACCGGTTCTCGGAATGTTATAGCATTACTTTTAATATACATTCGACGTCCGCATCGGACATGGCGAACGCGCCCGCACTGGAACGAGGACGAATCACCGACCCATTCTCAGGCGCAAGACTGTCCCCGCAAGGGATATACGACCCGCACGGGGCATGGGGCCCGAACCGATCCGGAAGGCGGGTGCACGATCCATGAAAGCCGTCATCCTCGCTGCGGGCGAGGGCGCGCGGATGGGGCCGTTCACGGCCTCGAGTCCGAAGGTCATGATCCCGGTCGGGAATCGACCCCTCCTCGAATACGTCGTGGGAGCCCTCGTGGAGAACGGTGTCCGCGATCTGTTCTTCGTGGTCGGGTATCGCCGGGAGCGGATCCAGTCGCATTTCCAGGACGGGAAGGCCTTCGGCGCGCACATCGTCTACGTGACGCAGACGAAACAGCTCGGCACGGCCCACGCGATCTGGGAGGCGCGCGCGCATCTGGACGAGCCGTTCCTCGTGTTGAACGGGAGCAACATGGTCGACGGCCGGGCGGTCGCGGATCTGCTCGAGGCATCGTCCCGGCCCGCGGTCCTGATCACCCAGAGCGAGCGCCCGCTCAGCTACGGCGTCGTGACGGTCCAGGGCAAGAACCTCGTCGCGATCACGGAGAAGCCCACGGAAGTCATCTCGAATCTCATCAACACGGGCGCGTACGCGCTCGATTCGCGGATCTTCGCCGAGATCGAGGCGCTCGCGAAGGAGGGGAAGCACGACCTCCCGAGCGCGGTGTCCGCCCTCGCGAAGCGCACCCCCGTCGCAGCGATCCGCACGGAGGGGACGTGGGTGGACGCCCTGTATCCCTGGGACCTGCTGCGCCTCAACGCGACCGCGCTGAAGAGCGCCCATGAGGTGCGGGCGGGGACCATCGAACCCGCGGTCACGATCCGAGGTCGCGTCTCGATCGGCGACGGATGCGTGATTCGCTCGGGGGCCTATCTGCAAGGGCCGCTCACGATCGGCTCCGGTTGCGAGATCGGCCCGAATGCGGTCCTCCTGCCGTCCACGAGCCTCGGGAAGAACGTCCGCATCGGCGCCCTGACGACGGTGGCGAATTCCATCGTGATGGACGATGTCATCCTCGGTCCTTCGAGCGTCATCCAGGACGCCGTCATCGGATCGGGCGTCGTGACGCGCGCCGGCCTGCTGGCGGCCTCGGGCCCCGGAGACGTGAACATCGAGGGCACCTGGCACGCGGTCGGCCAGATCGGGGCGCTGATCGGCGAGGACGTGGAAATCGGGAACGGGGTCAGCGCCGCCCCCGGGACCGTCGTGAACGAGCGGGCGCGCGTCGAGTCCGGCGCAAGGCTCCGCGGCTCGATCCCCGCGGGCGCGGTGGTCCTGTAGATGTGCGGAATCGTCGGGTACGCAGGCCGCCGCGCGGCGTTGCCGATTCTCCTCGACGGGCTGAAGCGCCTCGAGTACCGCGGGTACGACAGCGCGGGCGTCGCGATCGTCGGCAGCGACCTCGAGGTCATCAAGGACAAGGGCTTCATCGCGAACCTCGAGGCCCAACTCCCGCCCCTGAAAGGGACGACGGGCTTCGCGCACACGCGGTGGGCGACGCACGGGCCGCCATCGAAGATCAACGCGCATCCGCACGTCGACTGCCACGGGAAGATCGCGCTCGCGCACAACGGGATCATCGAGAACTTCGCGAGTCTGCGCGAGAAGCTCGAGGCCGGCGGCCACACGTTCGTGTCGCAGACGGATACGGAGAGCCTCGTCCACCTGATCGAGTCGTATTACGAAGGAGACCTCGAGGCCGCGGTCCGGAAGGCCCTCCACGATGTCCGGGGTTCGTATGCGATCCTCGCGGTGTGCGCGGACGAGCCGGGCAAGGTCGTCGGGGCTCGCAACGAGAGCCCGCTGGTCGTCGGCCTGGCACCGGACGAGAACTTCCTCGCCTCCGATGTCCCGGCCCTGTTGCGGTACACCGACCGCGTCGTGTACGTGATGGACCGCGAGATGGTCGTGATCACGCCGAAAGGCGTCGCGCTCAAAGACCTCGAGGGCCGCCCGGTGACGCGAGAGCCGCAGCGGATCACGTGGTCCCTGGAGGACGCGGAAAAGGGCGGCTTCGACCACTTCATGCTCAAGGAAATCCACGACGCCCCGAAGGCGATCCACGAGACCCTCTTGGGCCGACTCGCGAACCTCGAGGTGAATGGCTTCCTCTCGGAGGGCGTCACCAACGTGAAGCTCGTGGCCTGCGGCACGTCGTACCATGCGGCGCTCGTCGGGAAGTACATCCTCGAGGAGATCGCGCGAATCCCCGCCTCGGCGGAGCTCGCCTCGGAGTACCGCTACAGCCAAGGCCCGGCGGAACGACCGCTCGTGGTCCTCCTTTCCCAGAGCGGCGAGACCGCGGACACCCTGGGAGCCGCGCGGGAAGCGCGTCGACGCGGGTGCAAGACGCTTGCGATCACGAACGTCCTCGGGTCGAGCCTGACCCGGGAGTCGGACGTCACGCTGTACACGCGTGCCGGAATCGAGATCGGCGTGGCGGCGACGAAGACGTTCATTGCCCAACTCGTCGTGCTGTACCTGATCGCCCTGAGGCTCGGCCAGGACCGCGGGGCGCTCGGCTCGAACGAACTCGATGCGCTCAAGGACCACCTCCGCTCCCTGCCGCGTACCGTGCAGTACGTCCTGAACAAGACGGACGAGATCCGCGCTCTCGCCGAGAAGTACGGCAACGTGCGCGACATGTTCTACATCGGCCGCCACGCGAACTATCCCGTCGCTCTGGAGGGCGCCCTGAAGCTCAAGGAGATCTCGTACGTCCACGCGGAGGCGTATGCGGCCGGCGAGCTGAAGCACGGACCGCTCGCCCTCTTGACGCCGGAGACCCCGGTCATCGCCGTCGCGGTGCAGGATCCGACCTACGAGAAGATGCGGTCCAACATCGGAGAGGTGATCGCCCGCAGCTCGCCGGTCCTCGCGATCGGGACGGAAGGGGACAAGGAGCTCCCGCGGTCCGTGGACGATATCATCTGGATCCCGTCGATGCCATGGATCTTCTCGCCCGTCCCGGTGAGCGTGGCGTTGCAACTCTTCGCGTACGAGGTGGCGCGCATGCGGGGCTGCCCCATCGACAAGCCCCGGAACCTCGCGAAGAGCGTCACCGTCGAGTGACTCGATCGGGCACCGAAATCCGGAAGCTCACCGACGAGCCGCGGTCTGGATGAACTTGATGACTTTGATCCCCTTGATTCGGCGAAGGTGCGCGATCATTTCCTTCAGTCGGGTCGTCGATCCCTCGGCGACGAAGATCTGAAGGCAATCCGCTTCGTCGACGTGGGTGTGGAGCATCGTGCGGATTTCGTCGAACCGATGCTGGAGCATGGCGAGGTCCGCGCGGGGATTCCCCTTCTCGTAGATGACCGCGAGGATGACGGACGCCTCGCCGCCTTCCCGGCCCCACTCCGTCACATCGATGAATTCTCGGAGCGCTTCGCGGACGGCTTCGCTCCGACTGCGGTACCGGCGACGCTGAGCCACGTCGTCGAGGCTCCGGAGGATCGAGTCGTCCATGCTCACGCTGACGATCGGCATGCTACTAACGAGCGCGGACCCCGTACTTGAGGTTTATTAAAACTGGACAAATTCTTAAATAACGCCATCGGATGCGACGTCGCAACGATGGTCGCCGCCCCGCCTTCCCAGAGCCAATCCCGCAGCCTCGATTCGTCCCTGGACCTCTTGCGCGTGGCGAACCTCGGGGTCCAATCGAATCACGTCCCCATCCTGGAAGATGTCAGCTTCCACGTCCGGAGAGGTACGACCCTCGCGATCGTCGGCCCGAATGGCGCAGGCAAGACGACCCTCTTTCGAGTCCTCCTCGGCTTGGTGCCCCACACCGGGACCGTCGAATGGGCCGGCCCGGTCCGCATCGGTTACGTGCCGCAGAATTTCGTCGCCACGGATGTGCCGGTCACCGTCCGCGACTTCCTGGAATTCAAGGGCGGGTCGCACTTTGAGGAGTCGCTCGCCGCGGTCGGCCTCGAGGCCGGGGTCCTCTCGAAGAGGCTGGATGTGCTGTCCGGCGGGGAGATGCAGCGCGTCCTCATTGCGTGGGCCGTCTTCGATCGGCCGAACGTCCTCCTCTTCGACGAACCAACCGCCACGGTCGACATCGGGAGCGAGGACATGCTCTACGAGACGCTCAACAAACTCGAGAAGGCGAACAACATCACGGTCCTCCTGATCACGCACGACATCCACATCGCATCCCAGTATTCGGACGCGGTGCTGGCCCTCAACCGGACCGTCCGATTCTTCGGAGCGCCGGCCCGACTCTCGGATCCGGACCTCCTGAAGGAGATATTCGGGAGAGGTCCCGGGCCCGCCGAGCACAAGCACGACCCAGGGATCCGAGGGCTCCGATGACCGACGCGGCTGTGTACAGCCTCGTGGCGGGGGTCTTCGTCGGGTTCGCGGCGGGCTATGTCGGCTCCCTCATGGTCCTGAAGCGAATGGCGCTCGTGGGCGACGCGCTCTCCCACGTGGCCTTGCCCGGCCTCGCGCTCGGAATCCTATTCAACTTCAATCCGTTCTTCGGCGCGTTCGCCTTCCTGTTCTCCGCCGCGGTGCTGACGTGGTACATCGAGCGGACGACGAGACTGTTTCCCGAATCGATCATCGGCGTCTTGTTCGTCACGGCGCTGGCCGTGGGAATCCTCCTGACCCCGCAAGTCGACCTTCTCGAGGCGCTCTTCGGGGACATCACGACCGTCACCCTGGTGGATGCGCTCCTTGCAATCGGCATTTCGGTTCCGATCGTGGTCGCCGCACGGCGCGTGTACCGGCACGTCGTGTTGAGCGTCCTGTCCGAAGAGCTCGCCCAGTCGACGGGCGTCAACGTGGCCCTCGTCAACTTCGTTTATTTGTTCCTCGTGACCGCGGTCGTGGCGGTCGGAATCAAGATCGTCGGCACGGTCCTCGTCGGCGCGCTCGTCATCCTGCCGGCCGCGGCGATGAAGAATGTCAGTCGGAGCCTCTCCTCGTACGCGTTGCTGAGCGGTCTCACGGGAATCGCAAGCGCGGCGTCCGGAATCCTGTTGGCCGAGTTTCTCGGTCTGCCCGCGGGGCCGCTCGTCGTGATGGTCGGGACGGCGATCTTCGCAGGGGCCCTCGTGACGGGTTGGGCCGCGTCGCGTTGACTAGGGCCGCGGACCCTGTTCGGGGTCCGCCTTCTGCGGGCCGTTCGGAGCGGAGATCGACCGACTCGCGGCCGGCGGTGGCAATCGTTCTTCTCCGCGCGCCGCCACAAAGGCTCCCGCCAGGATCAGCGCGCCGCCCGCGATCGTGTACGTGCTGAGGGCGTCCTGCAGCAACAGGAACGAGAGGATCGCCGCGACGACGACCTCGAGCAGGATCAGGAGCGCCGAAATTGTTGGCGAAATGGTCCGCATGCTCGCGACGTACAGCATGAGCGGGATGAACGTCGGGACGAGACCCAAGTACACGATGCCGGTCCAGCCGCCCTGACTCGAGGGGAGAGGCCATCCGACGAAGAACAGCGGGATGGCGGCGAAGAGCGTCGTTGTCGCCAGGATTCCCGCCGCCAACGCGACGTAGTCCCCGCCGCGGTCCACCATCTTCTTCGCGCCGACGACGTAGAACGCCCACACGAGGCCCGCGACGAACACGAGCACGTCCCCCGCGAATTGTCCGCCGACCAGGGACCCGGGATCCAGCCGCGTCGCGACGACAATGACTCCGAGCGTCCCGATCAAGATCCCGGCGACCTTCCGCGGCGTCATCCTCTCCCGGAAGAATGCCACCATCAGGACCGGGATGATGACCACGTTCACGTTGACGAGGAGCGCGGTCTTGGAGGCGGTCGTCAGCAGGATGCCCTCGTTCTGCAGGTCGAAGCCGGCCGCGTTAATCGCGCCGAGGGCCCAGACGAGCGGCTGCCGGAACACGCGGAGATCGAGACGACCGAGCCGGGCGAGGACGAGCAGTCCCACGAGGGCCCCCAGGGCCATCCGCGCGAACGTCAGGAAGAGAGGATCGACCGTACCCACGGTGAGCTTGGTCCCGGGAAACGACGTGCCCCACAGGACGCTCGCGAGCAGGACGAGGATCACGTCCCGGTCGCGGGCTTGCATTGCTCCGGGGACAAACGATGCCGGCATTGAGTCTTTCGCCCTTCCCGAACCGCGCGAAGAATCGGAAGAAACTTAAGCGGTTCGTGCTTTCGCCCTCACGGGGGAAGGGGGGTCATGGCACAGCAAGGCGGCTCGGAGGCCGGCGCTCTCTCGGCGCCGAAGAAAGGCCGAGGACGCCTCATCGCGATCGTCGTCGGCGTAGTGGTCGTCCTCGTAGCGGCTGCGGCCGCCGTGGTAATTTACTTCAACCAGCCGGCCGGCTGCGTCGCAGCCGCCAACACGACCCCGAACACGATCAAGCTCGGATTCACCATCTCGCTCACGGGGCAATTCAACGTCGAGGGGACCAATTCGCTCCGCGGGATCCAGACGGCGACGCAATGGCTCAACGACCACGGCGGGGTCACGGTCGGGGGCAAGTCGTACAACATCACGCTGGACTACTACGACGACCAGAGCCAGACGAGCCAGATCGCCCCCCTCTACACGAGGATCGTCCAACAGGACGGCGCCCAATTTCTACTCGCCCCGTACAGTACCGGCCTGACCACGGCCGCGGCGCCGACCGCCGACGCGTGCAGCCTGGTGATGTTGTCGCACGGCGGCTCCGCGGACACAATCTGGACCGCCGCCCCGCGGACCAACTTGGTCGAAGTGCTCAGCCCTGCGTCGCAGTATCTGCGCGGCGCCCTGGACTGGCTCCATACAAATCATCCGAGCGACAAGATCGCCGCCATCTATGCGAGCGATTCGTTCTCGGCACTCGCCACGCAGTCTGCGATCTCGTACGCCCAGAGCCTTGGACTGAGTGTCGTGTACAACGCGTCGTATCCTTCGTCGGGGACGACGAGTCTCACGTCGCAGCTGACCGCGGCCCAGGGCGCGGGAGCCGACGACATCATCGGTGGCGGCCACTTTGCAGACGGCACCTTGATGATGAGCAACCTCCAGAGCGTGGGGTGGACGCCGAAATTCATCTCGCTCCTCGTGGCGGTGACGGAGCCGAACTTCCAGACGCAGCTCGGGACCGCGGCGAACAACGTGACGGGGCCGTCCCAGTGGGAGACCACGGTGAGCTACTCCCCCGGGCTTGCCCAGTCCCAGGGTCGCACTTGGTTCGGGCCGACGCCCGCCGAATTCACGTCGCTCTACGGGAACCGGACGAGCGGCGCCACGCCTTCCTACCACTCGGCGGAGGCCGGGGCGGCGGTCCTCATCCTCGCGAAGGCCATCGAAGACGCGAACAGCTTGAGCACGAGCCAGGTCCGAGCGGCGCTGGGAAGCATGAACCTCATGACCTTCTTTGGGGCGTTCCAGATCAGCTCGAAGGGGATCCAGACCGCCCACGAGATGGTCGTGGACCAGTGGCAGGCGGGAGCGCTCAAGGTCGTCTACCCGGCGGATGTGGCGGTCGCCCCGGTCCAGTATCCGTACACCGGAAGCTGAGTCTCCGTTCGGAGGGACCATGGTCGACGCCTGGTCCGTCGTCTTGCAGGATCTCACGTACGGCCTGCTCGAGGGCTGCGTCTTCGCCGCGATCGCGCATGGGTTGAACCTCATCTGGGGCGTCACGAAGGTCGTGAACATCGCCCACGGCGAATTCATCATGCTCGGCGCGTACGGCGCCTACTTCCTGAGCCTCTCCTTCGGTTTCAATCCGCTCGAGAGCGCCCCCATCGACGCGCTCTTGGGCTTTGGCGCGGGCCTGCTCTTCTACTTTGGTTTCCTGCATCGCGAACTTCGGGGCAAGGAGACGGTGACGCTCCAGACGGAGATGGTGACGCTCGTCGCCACGTTCGGCCTGTCCTTGTTCATCGTGAACCTTGCGACCACACTGTTCTCGGTCAGTCCCGTGGGAATCCCGTGGAACCCGGGCGTGCTCCGCCTCGGATCGCTGGCCCTTCCCGTGGGAAGCCTCGAGGTCGCCATCATTTCCGTCGCGGTGATCGCTGCCACCCACGCGTTCCTCACGCGGACGTACCTCGGGCGTGCAATCCGAGCCTACAGTCAGGACACCGCCGCGGCGCAATTGGTCGGGATCAACCCGACGTTCGTGGCGGCGATCGCCACCGCGCTCGGTCTGTCCGCGACGATGCTCGGTGGCGCCCTCCTCGCCGTCTGGCTGCCGACGAGCATCAACCCGCTCATGGGACTGACGTTCGCGCCGATCAGCTTCGTCATCGTGGTCCTCGGGGGTCCCGGGAAGATGTGGGGAAGCCTCGTCGGTGGGATCGTCCTCGGCGTGATCATCAACGTCGTCCCGGCGTTTGTCCCGCCGTCGGTGGGCGCTTCCCTCGCCTTGGCGATCGCATTCCTCGTCCTCATTCCGGTCCTGCTCTTCGCGCCGGAAGGAATCGTCCGATGAGGCTCCCGCGATTCGGTCCCACCTTCTACGGGTTGGGACTCGTCCTCGTGGTCCTCGCCATCCTTGCTCCCGCCCTGCCGATCCTCTCGCTGACGTTCCTCACGAGCCTCCTGTTCTATGTCGCACTCGCATACTCGATCAACCTGATCACGGGGCTCACGGGGTACGTGAGCTTCGGCCAAGTCGTGTTCATGGGCGTTGGCGGATATGCGCTCGGCTACAGCGTCTCCACGCTCAATCTGCCACCGCTCGTGGGAGTTGCCCTCGGCGGAGTGGTCGGTTTTGTCCTTGCGCTCGGGATCGGGATCGTGACGCTGCGCTTCCGGGGCGTGTACTTCGCCATCGCGACGCTCGTCACCGCCCTCGCCGCCCTCCAAATCATCCTCGTGACTCCCGCGCTGAACGACGGCCAAGGCATTGTGTTGAATGTCGGATTTCAGGCCCGCGGATGGTTCTATTCGATCTTGCTCATCGTGGCCGCCGAGGTGGTCGTGACGTATTTCGCGACCCATGGACGAATCGGCTATGGGATCCGAGCGATCAAGGGCGACGAGGACGCCGCTCGCGCTCTGGGCATTGACGCGACTCGGATCAAGCTCTACCTGTTCATGTTAAGCGGGTTCTTCGCCGGCGCATCCGGAGCCGTTTTCGCCTGGTTCACCTCCGGAGTCTACCCGTACGTCGTCTTCGATCTCACGTTCTCCCTCTTCATGCTCGCGATGATCATCGTCGGCGGGATGGGGACCAACGTCGGTCCGTTCCTGGGCGCCGTCATCGTGTATGTCTCCTATTGGTACGCGTTGACCGTCCCGAGCCTCCTCGGACTGGCCTTCGCGGCGATCGGAGTCCTCGTGATCCTCGTCGCACTCCTGATCCCGGAGGGAATCGTCGGGACGTTACGCCGACGCGTCCCGGTCCTGCGGGGGATCCTCGAATGAGCGCACGGCTCGAGGCGAGGGACATCCACAAGAGCTTCGGCGGGGTGCAGGCAGTCCGCGGACTCTCGCTCGATTTCGAGCAAGGTCAGGTCGTCGGCCTGATCGGCCCGAACGGATCCGGAAAGACCACGTTCCTCGGCGTGCTCTCGGGGTCACTCCGGCCCTCCTCGGGGACGGTGACACTCGATGGACGCCGTATCGACAGGCTCCCGGCCGACAAGATCGTCGGCCTCGGGATCGCAAGGACCCATCAAATCCCCCGACCGTTCCTTCAGATGTCGGTCTCCGAGAACGTTGGCATCGGCGCAATGTTCGGCGGCCAGCTCCGGGATCCGCAACGGGCGATGGACGAGGCCCACCGAATCCTTTCGCTGGTCGGCCTCGACGGCTCGGCGGACCGGGCGGCGTCTGTCCTCACGGCTCAGGAACGGAAGAGGCTCGAGTTCGCCCGTGCAATCGCGACCCATGCGAAGTTGTTGCTCCTCGATGAAATTTTCGCCGGGCTGTCGACCGAAGAGCTTCGCGGCGCGATTGGGTTGTTCCATAAACTCCAATCGGAACTCGGTTTCGGGGCGCTCGTGGTCGAGCATGTGATGGGGGCCGTGCTCGCTCTCTCCGATCGCGTGGTCGTCATTGACGACGGGCGGAAGATCGCCGAAGGGGCGCCTCAGGATGTCGTCCGGGATCCGGCGGTCATCGAAGCCTATCTCGGAGTGGATGAGGCCCATGCTCCGCCTTGAGGGAGTCGACGCGGGGTATGGGGGAACCCAGGTCCTTTGGGGTGTGACCCTCGAGGCGGAGGCCCGGAAGATGACCGTGATCATCGGCGCGAACGGAGCGGGCAAGACGACGATTCTGAAAGTGGTCAACGGACTCCTGAAGCCGATCCGCGGAGAGGTCCGATTCAACGGCGAGGAAATCACGCACACGCCGGCCTACCGGAGGCCGAACCTCGGGCTGGCCAGCGTCCCGGAGGGTCGCCACCTCTTCCCCTCTCTGACGACCGAGGCGAATCTCCGGCTCGGGGCGTATGCCACGCGAGCAAGGCGGGATACCGACGAGACGCTGGAATCCGTCTACCGGATCTTCCCGAGACTCCGGGAGCGTTCGCGGCTGAAGGCGGGTCGGCTGAGCGGCGGCGAACAGCAGATGGTTGCGATCGGCCGAGCCCTGATGGCGAAGCCGACACTCCTCATCCTCGATGAACCGAGCTTGGGCTTGGCCCCGAAGGTCATCACGGAAATTTTCCGGACGATTCGGAGCCTGCGGGACGGTGGGTTGACCCTCCTGATGGTCGAGCAGAACGCCTACCAAGCCCTTCGCATCGCCGACTTCGGGTACGTCGTACGGGATGGGCGGATCGCGAATCAGGGCCCCCCGGACAAATTGCTCGACCTGGAGGAACTTCGGAAGGCGTACTTCGCTCTCACGTGACGGCTCCGTGACCATCCAAGCACCCCTCCAGAAATGTTTATGCGAGGTCATCTTCTACGCCGCCGCCTCCAATGTTCGAACGTCCACGGGGGACCAACGACTGGGGTCCCGAGGACATGGCGAAGCGCCGCTTCGTCGAGTCGCGGTTCGTCCAGCTCGCCGAATCGTTCGGCTTCCGCGAGGTGTCGACGCCGACGTTCGAGAGCCTGGAGCTCTTCACCGCGAAGTCCGGACCCGGCATCGTACGCGAACTCTATGCGTTCAAGGACCAGGGCGGGCGAGACATCGCGTTGCGCCCCGAGTTCACCGCACCAATCCTCCGGTTCTACGTGTCGGACCTTCGGAGCCGACCGAAACCGATCAAGGTCTACACCACCGGGAACGTCTACCGATACGAGGAGCCACAGAAGGGCCGCTACCGCGAGTTCTTCCAGCTGAACGCGGAGATCATCGGCGGCGCCACGCTGCCCTCGGACGCGGAGGTGCTCGCCCTCGCGATCGGGACGATGCGGGCGATCGGCCTGAAACAGGTGAAGGCTCGGATCGGGAACATCGGCGTGCTGCGGAGCTTCCTTCCGTTCGAACCCGCCGATCAGGCGGTCGTCTTGCATTCCCTCGACAAGCGGAACTTCCCGATGCTCGACGCGGAACTCGCGCGCCTCGGCCGGAAGGACTTCGCGGAGCCGCTCCGGAAGGTCATCGGCCTTGCCGGGGGCGTGGAGATCCTCGCCCAGGCCGCGAAGCTCCTCGGCGGCGCGGGTAAGGAGGGCTTGGACTACTTGCAGCAACTCGCGGGCTTGCTCGCCGCGTACGGAGTCGCGGCGTCCGATTATGAATTCGACATGGGGGTCGTGCGGGGCCTGGACTATTACACGGCCATGGTCTTCGAGATCGACTCGCCAAATCTCGGAGCGGAGAAACAAGTTGGAGGCGGCGGGGCTTACAGCCTCGCCGAAGTCTTCGGTGGAGAGCGCGTCGCGCAGACCGGATTCGCCCTCGGTCTGGACCGCCTCGTGATGGCGGCGGATGCGGAAGGGACCACCGAGGCAGCCCGAGCGCTGGACGCGTACGTTATCCCCATCGGAGAGGGCGCGCGGACAAAGGCCATCGACGTGCTCCGTTCTCTGCGGGCCGCAGGTCTGGGGGCAGACATCGATCTCGTCGGTCGAGGCCCTTCGAAGAACCTCGACTATGCGAATGCGATCGGCGCGAGATACGCGGTCCTGCTCGGAGAGCGCGAACTGAAGTCGGGGCGGGCCACGATCCGCGATATGGCCAGCGGCGCGCAGCGGGAAATCGCGATCGCGGACCTCGTGGACGCCGTCCAGGGTCGCAGCGGGTAATTCAGCCGAGCCCGTGTATCTTCGACGCCCATTTCGCGAGCCGCGGGAATTCGTCGGGCACCTTCTCCCCCGCGGTCAGCAGCGGGGACATCCCGCCGTAGATCCCGAAGTCCGCGAGGCTCGGTTCCCCGAGGATCCAGTCGCGTCCCTCGAGAATTTGGTCGACCATCGCGAGGTGCTTGTTCATGTCCTGCCGGAACTCCTCGCGGCGCATCTCGAGGACGTGCCATGGCCCGCGGGCGCGCGTCTGCATCTCCTCGAACACCCATCGTTCCTGGTCGTCGTGCAGGACCGGCGGGATCTTCGTCACGATGTACCGCCACACGCGCTCCTCGAGGACCTGGTGGCCCCAGTGCTCCAGGACGGTCGCGAGTCCCTTCTGGCCCCACGGGTAGAAGGTCGGCTTGGGGCGGACGCCCTCGAGGAAGTCCGGGATGTCGTACCACATCACGGCCTTGCCGTCCATGATCAGCGTGGGCACGTAGTCCTGGCCCGTCGCCTTGATCAGCTCCTGCTTGTCGTGGTACGGGACGTATCGGGTGTCGTGGTCAATCCCCTTGAAGGCGAGCATCCGATCGGCCGCGACGCAGTAGTGGCTGATGTCCATCGAGTACAGGAGAGGACGGGAGGCCATGGCGGCCGGAAGGCGAGGGGGCCGCTTGAGGCTTTTGTGGCGGCTGCTCAGGGGCCATTGACGCAAGTAATCGTACCCTGTGGGCGCTCCGATCGATGCCGGTGACTAGGTTACTCCTCCGACATGGCGAGTGGATACTCGCTTCACCGGTCGCTCGACCCACCGCATTCTAGATACGATAGGACCGAATCGGGACACTCAAAACATGAGTGGGCTCAACTCCGAAAGAACAAACAAACCCGCTTTCGACATGGTTGCGTGGGAGGAGATTCTCCGCCGACAAGTCCAAGCCTATGAGGAGCGGAAGCGCGAATATGTCAGATGGACCGCCACCGGGCTGGCGGTGATAGGAGCACTCTCTGGTGTCTTGCTCCAGAATGTTGCCTCGGTGCGTTTTGGTTCGCACTTCTATGTCTCGCTGTGGATGCTGTTTCTCGCTGGTTACCTCATCGCGGAACTCGTGTGGCAGCTTGCAGAAGAGAAAATCGCTCAGGCCGTGACGACCCTTATCGGAGGCCGGCGGCCCGCCAGAGCCTGGGACCTCGTCAATGCCCCAGCCGATGTAGCGAAGATGTCCTTCTGGCGTGTCGCTTGGGCGCTTGGCCCGAACATGTTGATCACGATAATCCTTGCACTCATACCATCGTCCGTTAACACAACCGCATCGGGCTCTTTGACGCGGCTGGCTTTGTTTAGGTTTGTAACTATCGTGATTTGGGTCATCACTTTCTTGATTTATCGGTCTCGGAAAGGAGAACTCCCAACAGCAGCTATGTCTCGAATCGGTGGATTTCTCGTCGGCAAGGTCATCGTCATCCTGTATTACGCGATTCAGCTGTGGTTGGTAGCAAGTGCCTTCCGGGAGTTGGCTGTCCCAGGCCTGCAGGAGGGAGGTCTCGCCTTGATTGTTCTCGTAATCACCGGCGTACTCACCTGCGGTCTGCTAATTTGGCGCATCGCGTGGCCTCTCGTCAACCACAATGCGGCCATCATGGGCGCTTTCATGAGGGTGCATGAGGGCGTACTTGTCGGAAGGCTGGCCGACACAGAAGCCGTGTTCGATGAAGTGAGTAGGATCTACTCGGGAAGCTCACCACCACGAAATGAGGGAACAGTTTCCACCGGTACTCCGGATAACTCAGCCTAGGCGTTCGAGCGACGACCCGGCAGTGTTTCGCGGCGGCTTCACGCCGTATTAGAATGCTCAAGCGAACTTGACAGAATCGTATTGACCCCGCACGGGTTCGGCGTGTCGAGGGGTTGCGACGACAGACCTGATCATGCTGCTTCTTCCGACCGTAATCGTGATGCTGGCCCTTCCGATCGGCCTCCGGTGGAAGGGAGCCGACCATGCGGTCCGGGCGGTCTACCTGTTCCACAGCAGCGGCGACCCGATCGCGACCGTCGCATCGGACTTCGTGCCGCCGATCGCGGCGGAGCAACTCGGGCCGGTCCTTGGCGCCGTACGGTCGTTCGTCGAGACGTCAGCGGAGACCGGTCGCGAATTCCGGACCAGCTCCCAGCGATTCGGGGAGGAGGGCCTCGTGGCGGTCCGCGGCCGGTTCGTGAGCGCCTGCGCCGTCTACCGGGGACCGGGCGAGGCGGCGCTGAGCCGGGAGATTATCCGGTTCGTCCGTGAATTCGAGGACGCGAACGAGACGCATCTCGGGTCGTGGAAGGACGCTACGGCCGTCTCAGAGGTCGCCTCCCACGCGATGTCCGAGCTCGTGGCAAGCCGGGCAGCGTCCGGCACACCGAGCGAAACCTCCTCAGCGCCGTCTTCCCCGTCCAACCGCGCGACGGTTCCGGCGAACCGCTCGTCGGCGCCGGGCTAGTTCAGCGCGGCCTCTCTACGACCGCTACGCCCTTCGTCTCACTTGCCTTGCGCTCGGAACGCCATGATCGCCAAACCGTTCAGCACGATGCCGAACGCGGCGATCGCGAGGAACGCGTTCCCGATGGCGGTCCAATCGTACCCCGTCAGGATCAGTGCCCGAGCGGCGTTGGCCATGTAGCTGACCGGGTTGATCGTCGAGAACGTCTGGACCCACCCAGGCAGCAGCGCCGTCGGAAGCAACGCGGTGCTCAGGAAGAGCAGCGGGAACGTGAGCGAGAAGCTCACCATCATCGTCGACTCCGTGTTCTTCGTCCTCAGCGCAACCGTGTTCGAGAGGCCGGAGAAGGCGACGCCGAAGGTCGACGCGAGGAGCATGATCAGGACCACGCCGACGATGCCCGTGGCGAACGGGATCCGCCAGCCCGCCAGTGTCAGGAGGGCGGCAATGCCGAGGATGATCCCGGCCTGGGCCGCCATCCGCAGGCCGTCGGCGAGGAGCTTGCCCGCCAAGACGCTGCTCCGGCGAATCGGCGCCACGAAGAACTTGTCCATGAAGCCCGACTCGAGGTCGGACACCATCCCGAAGCCCGACTGCGACGCGCTCTGGATGGCGGTCATGACCGTGATGCCAGGAAGCAGCACGGCGACGTAGTCATAGGGGAGCTGCGTCGCGGCGGCGGCCGAGAACACCGTCCCGAATGTCTGGCTGAACATGACGAGCCAAATCAACGGCATGAAGAGACTGAAGAACAGGAGGACCGGAGTCCTCGTGAGCTTGATCAGGCTGCGCCAGGTGACGAGCCCGATCTCCGTAAGGACTCCGCCGCTCGTTTCCACGTCCCGCGTCCGCGTGATGACCCGCTGTGCGTGTCCAACATCCGTCGCCATTCTACCGCCTCCGCCTGCCAAACGAACGTGACATCGGCTTCACTTCCTCGACCCGCATCTGCCGTCCCGTGTGCTGCAGGAACACTTCGTCGAGTGTGGGATGCGCCAGCGCGACCTGGTGGATCGGCACGTTCTCCGCATCCAATCGCCGCAAGACTTCCATGAGCGTCGCGCCGCCGTCGGCCGTGTAGGCGCTCACGCCTTCCTCGAAGATCGATGCCTGGCTCACGCCGGGGACCTGCCTCGCGATCGCGAGAGCCCGCTCCCGGCTCTGCTCGAACGCCGCGTCGTGGGCGATGCGGACCGTGATGATGTCGGCTCCGATGGCCGCCTTCAACTCGGCCGGGCTGCCCTCGGCCACAATCTTCCCCTGGTCGATGATCGCGATGCGCTGGCAGAGCTGGTCCGCCTCTTCCATGTATTGCGTCGTGAGGAAGATCGTCATTCCTTCGTCCCGGTGGAGGCCACGCAGGTACTCCCAGACCGCGATGCGCGTCTGCGGGTCGAGGCCGGTCGTGGGCTCGTCCAGGAAAAGGACCTCGGGGTGATGCACGAGCCCCGCCCCCAGATCGAGGCGGCGCCGCATTCCACCGGAGTAGGTGTACGCTCGGCGGTCTGCGGCATCCTTTAATTGCAACACCTCAAGCAGCTCATCGACTCGCTCATTGACGAGGGCGTTGGGCATGTGGTAGAGCCGCCCAATCAGCCAGAGGTTCTCGCGGCCGGTGAGCTCGCCGTCGACGCCGATCGATTGACCGGTGTACCCGATGAGGCGCCGGATGTCCGCCCCCTTGTGGTCGACGTCGAAGCCCGCCACGCGAACGGAGCCGCTCGTCTTGGCAAGCAACGTCGTGATGATCTTGATGGCCGTCGTCTTCCCCGCTCCGTTCGGTCCGAGGAACCCGAAGACCTCGCCGCGCCGCACCTCGAAGGAGATCCCGTCGACCGCTCGCACGTTCGGCTCGTAGATCTTGACGAGGTCCTTCACGCGGATGATCGCGTCGGACTTCGGGGCGGCCTTCGGCGCGGCCGTCTGCGCGGCACGTTGAGATGGAGACCGGTTGGTGACCTGGGATTGGGCGACCATGCCCCCGCCCATATGTCCGTTGGATTTAAGGTCGCGCGGTTTCCATGATGCTGGCGGCTCCCCCGTGAGCGCGCCTGCGCACAGCGACCCTGGGAGCGCGAGCGCGGTCCGCGCGACTCAACGAAACCTTCCGAGCTTGGCCAACCGGTGCAGGCTCTCGATCCGGGCCTGGAACGTCATCTCCTCCTCGGTCATCCCCTGGATCGCATCGACGTAGGAAACCCGCAGGCCGATGCCAATGAGCCGGGCCTGCTTGGAACGCCGGGCCCCTTGGAGATCCACAATCGGGCCGCCCGGCCGCAAGAGACCCGTGTAGATCCGCGGCATTCGCATCATGAGATGCCCGCGACACTTCGGGCAGCGCTTGCCGGTGCCGCCATTGAGCCGCGAGCCGAGCAGCTCGGAGGGCATCTCCCAGCCGATGTTGCCCGAGTGGATGAATTCGTCGATCGCGGCCAGCGTCTGCGCGATCTTCTCCGGTGAAAGGCCGTCGCTCACGGTCCCACTCCCCTCTCCACGACTCCCGACCCGAACTATAGTTCGATGCGGGCTATGAATACGTTTGCCTCCTTGGGACCGGCAGTGCCGAGGACGGCGCGCATTCAGAGCGGACCGATCGCCGTTGGCAGCACGAATCCCACGATGGCCGCCAGAACCCACACGATGACCGCGACGACGAACGCCTTGAGCCAGCCCATGTGGTACAGGCTTCCGAGGGCGAGCAGCCAAACGAACCCGCCAATCAGCGCGGCGAGGAGTCCATGCCCCAAGAAGAAGTACGCCAGAGCGTAGATGATCGCCCCTGCGAGGGCGGTCAGCAGAGCGGTGCCGACGCCTTCCCGCTCGCCGAAGAGCTTCGTCACGACGAAGATGATGATCGTGGAAACGATGAGGCCGACGAGGAAGAAGACCGCGGTCGCGGCAAGGGATACTGCCATTCGAGTCGGGCCTAACCTGCGGGACTGGCTATCAAGATTTCTTCCGCTTGGAGTCGGACATGGCGTTCATGCCCCGGAGCCGACGCGGGCCAGGACGCTCAGGGCCTCGACCGTAGCCCACTCGCTCGGCTCGTGCAGCGGCTCGAGCATCATGGGAAACAGGACCCCAGTGTACTGATATCCCACAAGCTTCGAATCGAGATCCGGAAGGGCCGCGTCGAGCGCCCAAGTCCCATCATGCCGTCGCTTGCTCCGCAACCAGCGGAGGGCCGGGGCGAGCCGGGGGTCGGCGCCGTAGCCCAGGCGTGTCAGGGTCCGGAGACCCACGAGGATGTCGTAGAAATAGTGATTCGGGTAGTGGATCCGGAACCACGGCGGGTAGCGGGCCTTACCCTCTTCCATGAGATGGCGTTTCAGGTAGAACTCGGCCCCGCGCTCGATCGACCGGCGAACCGATTCGTCTCGATCCTCCTCCGGGATTTCCGCGAGGGCGGCCAGCCCCTCCCAACCGTCGAGGGTCCCGGTACGCGAGGGAAAGCAGTGCCAGCCGCCGTCCGGCTTCTGGGTCCGGACGATCCAAGCGATGGACCGCTGCACGGCCGGGTCGTCGAGGTACCCGAACCGGATCAAGGTCCGCACCGCGTTCCCGGTGACGCAGATCTCGCCGCTCTGTCCGCTGAGGTCCCCATCCTTCTCACCCCATCGGTCCACGAGCAGCTGGGCGGTCCGGCCGATGCGGGGGTCGGCTCGGCTCATGCCGAGGTCGGCCAAGACAATCGCGAGCCAATTCGTGGCGACGTACTTGGGCCGATACAGCTCCCCACCCGAAGTGCCCGGCGTGACCCAATGTCCATCCGGCCACTGGTTTTCCAGGAGCGAGGCCGCCCACCCCGTCTGGCCAATCTCTTTGGTGGCGGCGCGTACATCGCTATCCTGCGGTGACCTTCCGGCCACTTCGACCCAGAACCGCACCCGGACGCTTGGGTCGGACTTCGGTCCCGTCAGCCACCGTCGTACCCGAGGGGAGACGTGCATCCGCCGGCGAACGTTCGTTTGGCTTATTACCGTTCCTTCCGGGAGAACGCTCGCCTTGGGTTTGCTCTCGGAAAACGCCGCGACTTGAGTTCGAGAACAGTGAGAATTCAAATTTGTCGTTGTCCATGCACTGGGGGAAACGCGTGACGTACAAAGCATACATCGACAACATCAAGGCCAAGACGGGCAAGGATCCGGAATACTACCGAGCCGCGGCAAAAGAGAAGGGCCTTGCAAAACACAGCGAGCTCCTCGCTTGGCTCAAGTCGGACTGCGGGCTGGGACACGGCCACGCCAACGCGATTATTCTGTATATCCGGGACCCGGAACTGGCCAAGAAGAAGATTCGGGAGGATGCAAGAAACGAAAAAGCGAAGAAGTAGTGGTTGAGTCCTCCAGGGCGCGCAGAGATCATGAAGGCCAAGTTCTTCTACACCGGGATCCGCGTGAAGGACCTCGAGGCGTCCGTGAAGTTCTACACGACCGTCCTCGGGATGGAGGTGCGCGGCCGGAATCCGGTCGACGCCGCGAAGGGGATCGTCGTCGAGCTCGTCTGCGAGGAAGAGGGTGGCAATACCCTCGAGTTGAACTACTACGAGAAGGGCAGTCCCTACGACACGAAGTACGAGGTCGGAGAGGGGCTGGACCACCTCGCCTTCGCGGTCAAGGACCTGGACGCCGCGCTGGCAGAGGCGAGCAAGGCCGGCCATCCGGTCATCCTGAAGATGCAGGAGCCCGGGAGCCGCTATGCGTATATCCGGGACCCAAACGGCATCTGGATCGAGCTGGCCCAGTTTGGGTGAGGGATGGACAAGCTCTCTCCGGGTAAAACGCCCCGGTCGGTAGCCGAACCCGACCACCCGGCTCGAACGCCGTGCGCCACCGCCCGACTCCGACCCACCGGGCTGCGGGCCCGTCTGGCTATTTCGGAAGCTGCCCTACCAGCATCTGAGTCGCAGGAACCTGGTCTTTCGGAAGCCGGAAGAAGGCCTTTTTCCCACCAACGCGCATTTCGAGGCGCTTCGAGAACATTCCTTTGATCTTGGGGTTCTCGATCGAACTGTACGACGCCGCAAAGTTCGCCGGGTTTTGCGCGGCAACTTGGTCGAGCGGCATTCCGGCATAGGCCGCCCGCTTCTTGTCCGCACCGCCCTTCGCGACCGATGCGGCGACGGCCTGCCCGATCACCCCACCCAGCAGCTGTCCGGCCAAACGCGCACCTCCCGTCTTGACCGTCACGACCCCGACGAGACGCCGATCCGTGAAGATCAGGTCGTATAGCTTCGGTAGTGCGAGTCGACCTACCTGTCCTTCTGCGTTGTACACAATGCCGACAATTCTCTCTGCCTCCACAATGGGAACCTCCCCGATTTGTGATTGACGCGTGAGGTGATGAAACTTGTTCCCCTGGAAGGCGCCGGAGGGTCGATGTGGTCAGCTCTCGCGACCATACAGCTTCACGACCGCAAGAGTCACCCGATTTTCGCGGAGCTCACGAACGGGAGCTTTCGGGCTGACCGGGACCGTATTAGGCGAACATGGCACCTGTCTCCGGCAAGCTGGCGAGGATCGGTCCGACCCGTTCACCTGGGTAACACGCCCCGGTCGGGATTCGAACCCGAGCACCCGGCTCGACAGGCCGGGATCATAGACCGCTAGACCACCGGGGCAGCGGCGGTCGCCACGGTCCGAGGCCTAATTATCCTTTGCGCCGCGGGTCGCGGAGGCGTCGAATCAGGCGGTTCTCTGCCGCAGACTCGGGAGGATCGCGAGCAGCACGATGACGAAAATCAACGCACCCGCCAGGAGGATCGCGCTCGGGATCGTCGTCACAGTCACGACCCCCGCCACCGCGAGGTTTGCGGCGATGACCGGCACCACCACCGCCAAGACCGCCGCAATGCAGAGTCGAAGGGCCGCACGACCGAGGGCGCGCCGGATGCGGCTGCGCTCCTGGGGCGTGAGCGCGACCTCGTAGAGTCTCGCGAATCGTTCGGCAAGAATCCGGAGTTCGACGTGGCCGATCAGGATGACGAGGAACGCGAGGGCCGGGAGCACTTGGACTCCGAGGAACAGTGCGTGGGCAAGCAAGTACGCGGCGACGACCATCGTGAGCCCGATCGGACGGAGCCACGTGCGTCGAAGGACTCCCGCGACAACGAGGACGATTGCGCCGGCAACCAAGAGCTCGAACAGCAGACTCGCGGACCGGCCGTCCGACACGGCGAAGAGATCCGCGGCGGTCCAGATCACGAGCATTCCGACGGCAGCGATCGGCGCGGCCCGCAACAGGGCCGGGATCACGCGGGGCGCGGCCGTGTGCCCATCCTCCGCAGTGCGAGCGCGAGTGGCGTCGTTGGGTCCCAGTCGACCACCTGCGCGATCCGCGAGAGTTGCGCAATCATGTTCGAACGTTCCATCCGTAGAATCCGGTAGGCAACGGCATGTTCGGGCCCCTTCTCCGCGAGGCGCCACTCGATTGCGAGCGGCGACGGGGAGACGATCGCGAAATCCGTCCCCCGCGCGGCCAGCGCGATGATTCCGCTGAGTGCCGCACGGTCCTGCAAGGGGGAGATGAGCACCACGAGACAATCGCGGGGGAAGAACCGGGAGAGGACCCATGCGACGTGCGCGAAGGGCCACTCGCCGCCCGGTCGAACGTGGGTCAAATGGTCCAGGATCCGGTAGAGCTGCTTCCGACCGAACGCGGGCGGCACCCAGTCGAGGACCTCGCGCTGCACGATCAGGCCGACGCGGTTCTTCGATGCGAGGACGTGCTCCGCGATCGCGAGGGCCGCCCGGACGCCGTGTTCGATCGGGTTGTCTTCTTCCGTTCCAATGAACGATTCCCTCCGGGCGTCGACGACGATGACGACGTCGCCCGAGCGCTCCCCCTCGTACTCGTTCGAGAACAGGTGCTCGAACCGCGCGGATGCTTTCCAATTGATCCGACGGACGTCGTCTCCGGGAACATACTCCCGGATCCCCCAGAAATCCGTCCCCACGCCGATTCGACGGGAGGGGACCTGACCGAACCACGGACGCGTGCGGCGGGGCTGGAGGTGCACGCGCCGCAAGTCCTCCATGGCGGGTGCGACGACGAGTCGCGAGTCGACGCGGACCACCGCGTCCTCGGCGCCGAGGGCGAGCGGATCGAGGGACCGGGCGCGAACGGGCCCGATGTGGAAGTCGCCTTTCACGGCGGACCGCACGGTGTACGACAGGGGGATCTCGCCGCCCTTCTCGAGCGAGACGACGGCGTGATTCGTGCCCTTCACGACGACGAGCTCGCGCGGGACCACATCGACGACCTCGACGAGGTCGAGGCCGGGTCCGTCGTTGTGGACGACCAGCTCGACATCGACATCCCATCCCGCCTGGACGCGGTCCCGCGACAACGACCGCACCGCGAGGACGTGCGGCGTCGGCGGTGGGAAGAGGGATCCGAGGGCGAGGAAGATCACCGGGGGCAGCGAGAGGAGGACGATCTGCCAGCTACGCAACGCGAGGCCGACGACGAGGAATGCGAGGGACGTCGCCGCGAGGCCGCTCGACAACGAAGTGCGCATCTCACGGCACCTTGGGGACGGGGACCTGGCCGAGGACGTCGGCGATGACGGTCGACGTCCGGACCCCGCGGATCCAGGGATCCGGCTTCAGGATGAGACGGTGGGCGAGGGCCGGGAGCGCGACGGCCTTCACGTCGTCCGGCGTCACGAAGTCGCGTCCCGCAAGGGCCGCCCGGGCCCGGGACACCTTGAGGAGCGCCAGGGATCCGCGGGGGCTCGCGCCGATCTCCACCTGGGTGTGCTTTCGCGTGCCCGTCACCACGTCGACGATGTACCCTTCGACCGCCGCATCGACGTGGACGTCCTCGAGGGCCGCTTGCAACGACAACACCTCGTCCGGCGTCGTCACGGGCTCGATCGTCGCGTCGTCGGACCGTCGCGTCCGGCGGCGCTGCAGGATCTCGATCTCCTGCTCCCGCGTCGGATATCCCACGTCGATCTTCAGGAGGAAGCGGTCCACTTGGGCTTCCGGCAGCGGGTACGTGCCCTCGTGCTCGATCGGATTCTGCGTCGCCATGACGAAGAACGGCCGGTCGAGGCGGAACGTCTCGCCCTCGAGGGTGGCCTGCCGCTCCTGCATCGCCTCGAGGAGCGCGGACTGCGTCTTCGGCGGCGCGCGGTTGATCTCGTCCGCCAGGAGGACGTTCGTGAAGACCGGTCCGCGTCGCAGCACGAACTCGCCGGTCTTGCGGTCGAACACGTAGGTGCCGGTGATGTCCGCGGGCAGGAGGTCCGGCGTGAATTGCACGCGGCGGAAGGAGAGGCCGAGGCCCGCGGCGAAGGACTTCGCGATGAGCGTCTTCGCGAGGCCCGGCACGTCCTCGATGAGCAGATGTCCGTCGCCGAACAACGCCCAGAGGACGCGCTCGAGGACGCCGCGCTTCCCGACGATGACCGTCTCGACCGCGTCGAGGAGGTCGGACCCGATCTCCGCGACGGACGCGACCTTCACTTCCACGCCTCCATGCGCTTGAGGACGTCCTCGAACTCGCGCGCGAAGCCGCCGCGCTCCCGCGCCTCGACGACCCAGCGGTATCGCTCCTCGAGGTCCCCGATGTCCAAGTGCGTGAAGTCCTGGATCACGTCATCGTGGAACATCTTTTGAAGCGCGACCGGGTCGCGCTGCAACTCGCGCATCGCCTCGGGCGACAATCCCGTCGCAAGCCTCGCCCGTTCGAGGAATGCGTTGCGGGCGCGGGACGCGACGAGGACCTGACTGTACGCCAAGCCGCGGCCGGCGCGTCGGGTCGCCGCCGCCAACGCGGCGAGGTCGCCCTCGCGGTACGCACCGGCGACTTCCGGCCCGACGAGCGGCGCGGGCTCGGCGGTCCGCCGCAGGATGAGGCTCCATGCGAACGCCGCGAAGGCGGCGAGCAGCCCGACCCCGAGCAGCCACTGGGTCGAGCCGCTGAACTGCGCGTAGTAGAACAGGATGCCGACTAGGAGGGCGAAGGCAACGAGAAACGCGGTCTCGGACCAGAACGCGTCCCGTGCATCGCCCGTCTGCGAGAGGCGAGGGTGGTCCGTCGTCACGGGAAGCGGCCGGCGGAACACGTCACGCCCCCAGCGCCGCCCGAATCCCCGCGAGGCTGTCGATCGCTCGCACGCGGTCCGCCTCGCCCAGCGCGTGCTCGCTGTACCGCGCTTCCTCGAACAACGACGTCAACGTGCCGGAGGCGTCCGGCGACACGCGGAGTCGGGCGATCGCGAGCCGCTCGAGTTCCCGCGGCGTGAGGGCGATCTGCTCCGTGATGCCCCGGGTTCCAAGGAGGCGGCAGAACCGATCGAAGCACGCGAGGATCGCTTGCCGCACGTCGCCACCGAGTTCGAGCTCCGCGATCGCGGTCTGCACCGCGGCGGTCGCTTGCTTTCGTTCGTCCGGTCCGTCGGGTTCATCGTCCTCTCCCTCGAACGCGCCCGCCTGACGTCGGAGGAGGTAGGTGAGAGCGATGATCGTGACGAGGACGCTGATGGCCAGGAAGAGTCCCAGGGGCGCGCCGACGGAGGCGGGCCACGCGGTGAGGTTTCCGGAGTCCGCGGTCGAGCTCGTCGTGTCCGCGGTGTTGTTCGTCGGCGCGAGCGTGTGGACCAACCGCGGCCAGGCGAACAAGAGCGCGAGGACCATCACGAGGCCGAGGATCGACGACAGGACTTCCCACCAGGATGTCCGCTTGAGACGCCGCTTCTGACGCACGCGGTTCACGAGCATCATGTAGATGGTCGTCGCGATGAACGCCCCGCCGAAGACGACGAGGAGGACGTCCACGACCGTCGGATCAAACGGAAACACGGACCATGGCGTGGTGCCGCCGGGCGTCGGCGGGGCCGTCTCCTCTCCCGTGTCGAGGTTCGCGAGATTGAAGGCGAGCGCGGCGACGATCAGGACGGCGAGGAACAGCAGGACGGGGACCGCCCAGGCCGGCCTCCCCCGCCGGAGACGAAGCACACTCTGCGAAGGCGGTCGCCGTTCATAACGGTTTCTCGGAGCCCGGGACTCGAATCGCGATGGCGGTGCCGCTACGCGACGCCCAGCTGCTCGAAGAACCGCGCCCGTCGCTTTCGGCCGTACAACCGGAGGCCGAGCGCGAGGAGGGCGCAGGCCGCGGAGAGGACGAACGGGACGACGAGCCACCACACGCCGGATGGCACGGCGCCCTCGGTCTGAGGCAGGGCCCGATTGAAGAACGGCGAGGACGGGGCCACGCCGGTGCTGGCGAGGATGACGAACGCCGCGTAGCCGATCGCCGCCAACGCGACGGCCGCGGACAACGCGAGGGTGATCGCGACCCGTTCGGGATGCAGGATCTTGCGGCCCTTGTCGGAAAGTTCGTAGTAGATCCACTTGCGGCCCTCGTCGATCCGTTTCACGAGTCCCGCGGCTTGCAGCTTCTCGAGGTGCTCGAGGAGAGTCGGCTTGCTCAGGTTCAGCAGGTTGCTGAGGTCCGTGACCGTCTCGCGTCGCACATCAAGGCGCTTTAGGATCCCGACTCGAACATCCGAGGCCAGAGCCTTGAAACTCGCCTGGTCCAAGGTGATCTTCGCGCCGCTGCCGCTCTCCATGGTCCCTTGAGCATCCGCGGGAGGGTTCTTGAATCATTCCCTCCGGTTCGGTGGAATCCTAACGAGGCAGCGCATCCGCGCAATCACTTCGGTACTTTCTGCCAGTCGTCCAGGAACCGCTTCAGGCCTACATCCGTCAACGCGTGCTGCGTCATTTTCTTCAGCACGTCGAACGGGATCGTCACGATATCCGCGCCGAGCTTCGCGGCTTCGATCACGTGGAGCGGATGCCGGACGCTCGCCACGAGCACCTCGCAGTCCCAGTCGTAGTTCTCGAAGATCGGGACGATCTCGCGGATCACCTGCATCCCGTCCTGGCCCATGTCGTCGAGGCGGCCGATGAACGGGCTCACGTATTTCGCGCCGGCCTTCGCCGCAAGGATCGCTTGGTTCGCGCTGAAGATGAGCGTCGTGTTGATCTTGATTCCTTCCGCGGAGAGCGCTTTGATCGCCTTGAGCCCCTCCGTGGTCATCTGAATCTTCACGACGACGTTCTTGTGGAGCTTCGCGAGCTGGCGGCCCTGCTTGATCATCTCGTCGGCCTGGGTCGTCGTGACCTCGAGGGAGATCGGTCCGTCCACGAGGGCGAGGATGTCCTGGATCACCTCGGACCACTTGCGGCCCGATTTCGCGACGAGCGTCGGGTTCGTCGTGACGCCGTCGAGGACGCCCCACGAGGCCGCCTCGCGGATCTCATCGATGTTCGCGGTGTCGAGGAAGATCTTCACCATGGAGTCCGCCGCGCTCGGATAGCGACTTCGGGTTAAGAATGTTGACGAGCCGCGTGGACCTACCTCGCGCGCCGAAGGATCGTTGAATCGAACGCGAGCGGCTTGGTGCGGCGCTCCCGGCACCATGCGAGGACCAGGCAGTCCGGGTAGCTGAGCCGCCCCCGCGCCGTGCGGAAGATCCCCCAGGATCGATCGAGCAGGGACCGAGAAGCCGCCAGGATCTGAATCCGGGTCTGGGACCGCATCCAGGCCCCTGCCTCGCGGGCTGCGGTAAAGCCCCTTCGGTACTGGATGAGTGAAACCGTCTCCGAATAGATCTCGTTCGGGATGAGGATCGAATCGGCCGAAGCGGCCGCCTTGCGGGCCCTCACGTGAAACACGTCGGTCTTCGAGAACAGGGCGTACAGGAAGCTCGTATCGGCGACCTGCACACGTCACCCGTAGAGGTAGCGATCGTGGCGTTGGCTCGCCCGCGAATCGTCGTCCTCGAACGTCGGGAGGCTCCCCAAGTCGAGACCGCGGCCAGGCCGACGGATTACCTCGATCTGCACAGTGTCTCCTTCGGCGATCCCCGCCGTTTCGAGATCCTCCTTGAGGACTCTCAAGGCGAGGCCATTGCCCCAGCGTCGGACCTTCGCGAGCATGTGTCTACACTATGTAGGCACATCCTATACTTAACGTCTTTGGCGGGAGCCGTGAATGCGTCCGAATCGATGCGCTGGACACGCCGGGCGAAGCTACTTATCCGCGCGAATCATGCGGGCGGCTCGCATGCCCTCCGCGCCAACCCTGTGGCGCCACCGCGACTTCCTCCTGCTCTGGCTGGGCCAATCCGTCTCGCGGCTCGGGGACCAGTTCACGGGCCTCGCGATCCCCGTCATCGCGGTGTTCCTACTCAACGCCGGCCCGCAGGAGATGGGGTTCCTCGGGGCATTCGGGACGGTCCCCTTCCTCCTCTTCGGGCTCCTCGTCGGCGTGTGGGTCGACCGGCGGCAACGCCGATCCGTCCTCATCCTCGCGGACCTGGGCCGCGGGACGATCATCTTGACCATCGCGATCCTCGGGGTCGCCGGCCTGCTCCACATCGTGCACCTCTACGTGTTCTCGTTCTTCATCGGCGTCCTCACGGTGTTCTTCGATGTCGCCTACCAAGCGTACCTTCCCGCGCTCGTGGATCGAGTCCAGCTCGTCGATGCGAACAGCAAACTGGAGACGAGCAACTCGCTCGCGCAGACCGGAGGCCCCGCGGTCGCGGGCGCGGTGATCCACATCTTTCAAGCGGCCGTCGCGATGTTCTTCGACGCGGGATCGTTCTTCTTCTCCGCCATCACGCTCACCGCAATCCGAAAGCGCGAGTCGACTCCGGACGCGGCGAATCGACGCTCCGTACTCGCCGAGGTCGGGGAAGGACTGAAAGTCGTCCTGGGCGATCGCCGGCTCCGTCACATCGCGGCGTGCACGGCGTGGGCGAACTTCTTCTCGAGCGCCGTGTTCGCGGCCCTCCTCATCATCTATCTGAAGGACTTCCTTGGCTTCGACGCGTTATCCCTCGGGTTCTTGTTCACGTTCTCGTCGATCGGAGGCGTCGTCGGGGCCGTCACGGCGAGGCGCGTCGCCGACCGAATCGGCTTGGGTAACACGATCGTTGTCGGCGCGATCATGTTTGGATTCGCGACCGTCCCACTCCCGTTCGTCTCGGGACCGTTCGCGTTCGCGGCGGTCTCGGCGATGTTCTTCGTCGCCCTCGTCGGAAACTTGTTCTACAACATCAACCAGGTCAGCTACCGCCAAGCGATCGTCCCGACCCGCCTCCAGGGACGACTCAACGCGACGATGCGCACGATCGTCTGGGGGACGCTCCCTCTGGGCGCGCTCACGGGCGGCTTCCTCGGGGATGCGCTCGGGGTCCGGCAAGCGCTCATCATCGCGCTGGTCGGCGCTGCGTTCGCCTTCGTCTTCGTGCTCTTCTCTCCCGTACGCGACGTCGTGGACATGCCCGAGTCCGAAGCGTAACTCGGGACCATTCACATCGCGATGAGCGCGCCGAGCGCGGCCAGGACACTCAGGGCCACAAGGAGCACGCCGATGATCCGGGAGAACAAAAGCGTCCGGACGCCCATCTTCTCCGCGAAGATCACGACCGAGATGCCGCCCATCCACAGCAGACTCATCGACCCGGAAATGAACAGGACGAGCATGAAGAGCCAGCAGCATCCGATGCAGTACATCGAGTGGCGGAAGCCCATCCGGATTGCGCCGAGCCGGCCGGACCGCCAGTGGTGCATCACGAACGACATCGGCGACGTGCAGTGCGTGAGGCAGACCTCCTTCGTCCGCGTGACCTGCCACAGGCCCGCCGCGAGCAGCGTCGCCGCAGAGGCAAACAATAACGGCCCGGTCATGGATCCCATCAAACCGAGGGCCATCAACGCGAAGAGCGCACCGACTCCGAACGCGCCCCAGACGACGAAGTAGGGAAGAATGAACAGCGCGGTCGCGGCGTCGTCCGCGGGCTTCGTCGGCCGGCCCGCTTCGAGACGGGTCATCCCCCGGAACGCGAGAATCATGGGCATCGCCGAGGGCAACATCATCGCGACCATCATGACGACCAGCAGGGCGAAGAACAGGAGGAGATCGGTCGAGCCGATCGTCAACCGGGCCATCTGGGTCATGAGAGAGTCCGTCGACGTCCACGTCGCATACCACGCCGCCGCGACGACAAGCGCCACGGCAATCGCGACCGGGATCGTCACGCGCTTCCAGAGCGCGGCCGGCTCCGCCCGCGTCGCGGTTCGCATCGCGGCGGTAACGACCGAGGCATCATCAACGTACGGATCGAGACGCTCTGGAGCCCATCCGAAAACGGTTAAGTAGCGGCCCAAAGATGCGGCCGCCGGGCAGGGGGTTCGGCTCACGGCAACGAAGTGGAGTTTTGAGGCGGAATACATCCAGAGTTGTAACTGTGCGTGGGGATGCCCGTGCAATTTCAATGCGCTGCCGACGACGGGCAACTGCGAGGCGCTCGTCTCGTGGCACATCCGCAAGGGCACGTTCGGCTCGACGAAACTGGACGGCACGACGTTCGCGTGGGGAATCCACTGGCCGCAGGCGATTCACATGGGGAACGGCACGGCCCGGGTCTACATCGATCCCAAGGCAAAGGCGGACCAGCGCGCGGCGATCGACAAGATCACCGGCGGGAAGGAGGGCGGCGGCGTCTTTGCGATCTTTCCGAGCACGTTCACGAAGGCGCTTCCCATCAAGACCGCCAAGATCGACTTCCGGTTCAAGGGCATGGACAGCTCGTTCGTGGTCGACGGCGTCGGCGAAGTCCACAGCGAGCCCATCAAGAATCCGGTGACGGGCGCGCCCTTCGAGGGGTACATTCTCCTACCCAATGGAATCAACATGAAGAAGTCGACCGTGACAAACATCCGCCGCTGGTCGCTCCGGGACGAGGCCGCCGGCTTCAACCTGAGCCACGAGAACGTCGCAGGATTCGTGACCGTCCAGCGCTACAACGAAAAGGGCCCAATGAAGCGGGCCGCCGCCTGAGCCGCCATCACCGAGCGCGTCGCGCGAGGACTCCCCGCGCCGACTCGACGATCTTCTGTGCGGTCAGTCCGTACTTCTCGAGCAGATCGTCCGCCTCGCCGCTCTCCCCGAAGACGTCCGGCACGCCGACGTACGCCATCGGGACGGGATGGTTAGCGGCAATGGCGCTCGCGACCGCGCCGCCAATTCCATGCACGGTCGTGTGCTCTTCGGCGGTCACGATCCCGCCGGTCTCTCGCGCGGCGCGGTCGATCGTCGCGACGTCGAGTGGCTTGACGGTCGAGAGATTGATCACGCGGGCCTGGACGCCGTCCCGGGCAAGCGCCTCCGCGGCTTGCAGGCAGCGAGCGACCATCAGGCCGCATCCGATCAACGTGACGTCGGACCCGTCCCTCAAGACCCGGGCGTGGCCGATCGCGAAGCGGTCCTCCATGGAAGTGAGCGTCGGGACGTTCGTCCGGGAGAAGCGGCAATAGACGGGCCCCTTCATCGCCGCCGCGGCGTCCACGCACTTCGCGGTCTCCGGCCCATCCGCCGGCACGAGCACCGTCATCCGGGGAATGCCGCGCATCAGGGCGATGTCCTCGTTGATCTGGTGCGTCGCGCCGTCGGGACCGACGGTGAGGCCCGCGTGGGAGCAGAAGATCTTCACGTTGAGGTTCGTGTACGCGACGTTCTGTCGGATCACGTTGTACGTGTGGGCGCTCCCGAAGACGCTGTAGGTCGCCGCGAACGCAATCTTGCCCGCGGCCGCGAGACCCGCCGCCGCAGAGATCATGTTCGGCTCCGCGATCCCGAGTTGGAAGAGGCGGGTTGGAAACGCCTTCCCGAAGTCCATCGTCTTGATGGACTCCGTCGTGTCGGCGCCAACGACGACCACCGCGGGATTGCGGCGGCCAAGCTCGACGAGGGCCTTGCCGAAGTACGAACGCTGGCTCTCCATCTTCCACGGGCCCGCGGTCAAATGGCCGCCTCCTGCGCGTCGAGTTCCGCGAGGGCCAGCTCTAGCTCGTCATCGCTGGTCGCCGCGCCGTGGTACTTGATTTTGTTCTCCATGAAGGAGACGCCTTTGCCCTTCACGGTCCGGGCGATCACGACGGTCGGCCGGCCCTTCGTCCGATGCGACTCCTCGATCGCCGCGAAGATCTGGCGGAAGTCGTGGCCGTCGATCGTGAGCACGTGCCAGTTAAACGCCTCCCATTTCTCCGCGAGCGGCTCGAGGGGCATGATGTCCTCCGTGCGGCCTTCCTGCTGAATCCCGTTCCGATCGATGAATGCGGTCACGTTGTCGAGGCCGTACTTCGACGCGGCCATCGCCGCTTCCCACGTTTGCCCAACATCCTGTTCGCCATCGCCCATGACGCAGTACACGCGCCACGGCTTGTGGTCCATCCGCGCCGCCAACCCGAGGCCGACGCTGAAAGAGAGGCCCTGGCCCTCGGCGCCCGCGGCGTTCTCCACGCCGGGCGTCGTCCCGAGCTCCGGGTGACCCTGGAGGCGGCTGTTGATCTTGCGGAATGTCATGAGCTCGTCGACCGGGAAGAAGCCGCGCTCCGCGAGCGCGGCGTACCAGACCGGGCACGCGTGGCCTTTGCTCAGAACGAACCGGTCGCGGTCCGGCCAATCGGGCCGCTTCGGATCGACGCGGAGGACGTGGAAGTACAACGCGGTGACGATGTCGCACGCGCTCATCGATCCGCCCGGATGGCCGCTCTGCGCGTTGTGCGTCATCCGAATGATGTGTTTCCGGAGGGTCACGGCCTTCTTCTTGAGGCTCGCGATGAGCTCCTCCGAAACGTCGACCATGGCCCCTCCCGCCCCCGCTGGTGCTTCCGGGAGGCCGAGATAACGAGGCGGCCTTAAGGGCTTTGGTGGATTTGGCGGCTAGCGAGAAGCGGTTCGTCGCCGGGAGGAAAGCGCGATCCCGATTCCAATGGCGACGACCGCAAGCGCGACCACCAGCGCAAGGAACGCGGATGCGGGAATTGGGAAGAACAAGGCGGCGCTCACGATGAACAGGAACGAGAGAAGGCTCTCGAACGCCCATCGGTTGAAGCGAAATTTCGACCGCAACGAACGCGCCTCGTCACTCCGCGAACCGCTTCACGAGCGAAAGAGGTTTCCCTCGCACGTTCTCAGTTCTACGAGCGTCTAACAATAGGTAAATAGTCACGGAGTCTGGTGCGGGCCCGGAGCGAGGATGAATCCGATGCAACGCAAACCGCTCGTCCTCAGCGTCCTAGCGACCGCCTTGGCGCTCGTCGCTTTGGCGGCGGTGGCGATTGGCCCCGCGAGCTTCGCGAACCTCGGATCTCCCGGAAACGGGGCGACTCCGCAGGGAGGGCCAATCGAGGCCCCGACGTGGCACGTCGGCGACACATGGACGTACAACGTGAATGCGTCCTCAGCCGATTCGATGCAGACCGCCTGGCTGACGCCGTCCCTCGAGGGAACGGTCACGCGGACGGTCACGGCCGCGGACACGTCGCAGTACAACGTGAGCTTGGCGGCGACGTTCGACGTCGGGAAGGTCATCGATCTCTCCCGAGAGACGGACATCGGGAACGCCACGATCATGCTGTACACCCACGTCGTGTTGAATGACGCGACCGTGGACGGGTACACGCTGTACCGCGCCTCCGATCTCGCGAAGATCTCGGAGGTCAAGACGGTCCACGTGAGCGGCTCCATCACGACGGAGATCGGGACGTACAACATGACGGTCAACGTGTCGTACACGGCGAAGACGGAGACGACGTACGACCCGCCGCTCGACGTGTGGTCCTTCCCGCTCGGGGAGAACGAGACCTGGAACGTCTCGAGCGACGCGACGGTCCACATCTGGAAGGTGTGGCGCTTCGACGGCCCGGACTGGTACGTCGAGCGGGGACGGAACCTCACCTTCACGGTGCCGGTCCGGCTCCTGCTGGCGAGCGGGGTCACGGAAGACGTGACGACGCCCGCGGGGACGTTCGCGGCGATCCCGGTCCGACTCGGCGTCCCGGGGTTGGACCTCGCGACGGACCAGATGGCGTTCGCGCTCCGTCTCGGTGACGACGGATTCGGCGAGCCGCACCCGCCGATCGAGGCGTGGTTCAGCGGCACCGTCGGCAACGTCGTGAAGGTCGTGACCCTCGTCGACGGCCTGCAGGTCGTGACGGAACTCGCGTCGTACCACCGCGCCTGAACCTCCTTTCGCGTCTCCTCTCCTGCGGCGATCCCGCGGGGGAGGGAATCCTTATCCCGCTCCCGTTCATTCGGCGCGCCGATGGGGATCAAGATCGCTCCTTCGATCCTCTCCGCCCGCTTCGACCGCCTCGGGGACCAGGTCAAGGAAGCCGTCGACGCGGGTGCCGACATGCTCCACATCGACATCATGGACGGGCACTTCGTCCCGAACGTGACGATGGGACCCGCCCTCGTGAAGTCGATCCGGCCCCTCACCAAAGTGCCGTTCGATGCGCACTTGATGGTGACCCACCCGCAGAATTTCGTGAAGGCCTTTGCCGAGGCGGGCGTGGACGATCTGACGGTCCACGTGGAGAGCGATCACGACGTGCGCACGACCTTCAAGGTGATCCGCGACCTCGGGGTTGCGCCCGGCCTCGTGTTGAATCCCGCGACGCCGTTCGAGAGAGCCAAGCCCTTCCTCCCCGAGATCGATCTGCTGCTCCTCATGACCGTCCACCCGGGATTTGCGGGCCAGGCATTCCGCGCCGACGTCGTCCCGAAAATCCGCGAAGCGCGCGCGTACATCGATGCCGAGGGACTCGCGGTCGACCTGCAAGTCGACGGCGGGATCAAGGTGGACACGGCGCCCATCGTCGCCGAGGCGGGAGCCGATATCCTCGTCTCGGGATCCGGAATTTTCCCTGACCACATCAAAGAGAACCTGCGCGCGATCCGCGCCGCCGCGGAGAAAACGCGCGCTCGGACGGCCAAACAGTAGGACGTTCCCAGTCTCGAAGTCGAGCGCCGTCGCAAAGATTTAAGCGCGCCAGGACATCGAGGCGCCCACCATGGCCCGCCTCGGGTTCTTCATCGGCCTCATCCTCCCCGTCCTCCTGCTCGGGGTGAACCTCGTCCTGGGGTACGGCGGCATCTTGGCGACCGTGGCCTTGTTCGTGTGGATCGGCCTGGGCGTCCTCCTCAGCCCCGCGTCCGAGGAAGAGGGCTAGCCGCCTTCGTGAAGCGAGTCGCCGGACACGGAGAGCTCGACCCACTCGTCGACGGACCGCACGTCCTCCATGAGGACCGTGACCATCCCGCCCTCCTCGTCCTCGACGATCAACGCATCGAGGACGTCCTCCGCCTCCATCGTGTCGCGGACGATCCCGACGAACTCGCCGTCCGAGTCGATGACGTTCAGGCCGGCGAAGATCTCCGCGGCGGGTCCCTTGAGCGTCACGCGTTCGACCACCCCGGACACGTAGCGGCGGCCGAGGCGCATGCGGCCCGAGGACCCCTCGCCCAGCACGAGGACGTTCGGCTCCTCCGAGGCCACGTACCCGACCTCAATGCCGTCCGAATCGACGACCGCCATGCCGACCATGGACCGCCCGCGCCGCGCCGCCAACGAACCACCTCGGGACCGCCCGGGCGGGACGCCCCGGACGACCCGCCGAACGCCCCGCGGCTACTGAAGCTTTTCGGGGTCCGCGAGGTCGCGCGTCCGGGCCATATAGTTATCAGGCAGGATATCGAGGACGCGTGATTTATACTGGCTCAGCGGGCTCGGAACGGTCGTCGCCCCTCCATGTGTGGAGGGCATCCCCTCGGTTGGAGCCTATGGCCCGCTGCCCTCTCTGCGAATCGGACGTGCCCGACGCGCGCACCGCGTGCGACGTCTGCGGCCAACCGTTCGACCGCGCCCTGACGACGCGAGCGGCGCCGGACGCGGTCAAGAAAGCGATCGACGCGGCGCACAAGGAGCTCATCCCCGTCGTGCGGGACCGCACGGACGCCTCGTTCGCCCGCAGCCTGATGGAACGGGCGGAGCAGACGGAGGCGGCGGGGGACCTGGGCCGGGCGCTGGACCTCGCCCGGGCGTCTCGGCGAGCGTTGGAAATCGCCCGGCGCAAGGCCCGCGTCGCGGACGCCCTGGCCAATGCGGATGCCATCCTCGCGGAAGCGGGGAAGGCGGGCATCGAAACCCTCGCGTTCGGACGGAACATCGACCTGGCCAGGGGCCTCGCCGCGCGCGGGGATTCCGTCGCGGCGGAGCGGCTCTTGCGGCGCGTCTCGATCCGGACGCTCGACCAACGTCGGGAGCGGGTGCTCCAAGGGATCCTGGAAAAGGCCGCTATTCGGGTGCGCTACTCGGCCGAACGCGGCGGCTCCATCGCGGATGCGGAAGGCCTCCTGTCGGATGCCCGCGAGGCGCTCGCGGTCCGGGAGTATGGCAAGATCCGGCCCCTCGCCGCGAAGGCGATCGAGCGGGCGGACCACCAGCGGAAGTACGCCCGGGCGGAGGACTTCCTCGACCGCGCGGCCTCGGATGTCGATGCGGCTCGCAAGGACGGCGTCAACATCACGGAGGCCCGCAAGTTCCTGACCCAAGCGCGGGACGCCTTGCGACGCGGCGTGTACGCGGACATCCCTCTGCTCGCGCAACGGGCGCGGAACAGCCTCCGCGAGGCGCGGCGGTATTCCGCGGTGGAGTCCTCGTTCCGGGAGGCGGAGCGGGAGGCGGCGCGCGAACGACGCAAAGGGGCCGATGTCGGCCGCGCCGAAGCGATGCTCCTGGACGCCGCGAACGCCCTCGGCTCGAAGGAGTACGCGAAGGTCCGGGCCCTCTCCAAGGACGCGCACGACGCCGTGCGCGAATCGACCCTCTTGAAATCCGTCCAGGACGCCTTCGCAAGCCTCCAGCTCGACGCGGAAGACCTGCGGAAGCTCGGCGCGGAGGCGCAGGAATTCGAGACGACGCTCGTCGAGCTGACGCGCGCCGTCGAGGACCGCAACCTCGCAAACGCGCGGCGCCTCGTCGGGCGGGCCCGCCACACCGCCGAGTCGGCGCGGAGCGCCCATTCCCGCCAGATCATGGAGCGGTCGTTGCAGATCATCCTCGCGAACGCGGCCCGGGGCCTCGACCCCACGCTCGCGCGGCAACTCCTCAAGGAGGTCGACGACGCGATCTCCCTCGGCAAGCCGGTCGACATGCAGACGATGATCGACCGCCGAATGGCCGACGCGGACGCGCAGACCGAAGCCGGGCTGAACGAGCGGGTGCTCGAGGCGCGCGACGACATCGTCGGGCTGCGCCAGGCCGGCCAGAACGATACCGTCGCCCTCGAGGGGAAACTCGCGGACTCCGCGATCGCGATCCAGGAACACCGGTTCCTCCAGGCCGACGCCCTGCTGGATGGCGTCGAGCACGACATCCATGCGACCCGCGAGCTGCTCCGGAGCGCCGCGGCGGAGGTCCTCGGCGAGGCGCGCGGCGTCGTCGCCCTCGCGAAAGGGGACGGCGTACCGATCGAACACGCGGAGCAGATGCTGGGGGATGCGGAGACCTCGTACTCGGAGGCCCGCTACGGCGACACGCTCTACATCGGGAAGGCGTGCATCTCCGAGGTCGAGGAGCTCGCCCGGGTCGCCCAAGACTCGAAACGGAAGTACGAGGCGGAAGAGACCCGCACGAAACAGGAGCGGATGGAGTCGATCCATCGCCGGATGGCGGCGGTCCGCGGGGAGATCACGGATCTCGTCTCGAACAACATCGATCTGGACAAGGCGGTCGAAGTCCTCACGGAGGCGGAGAAGGCGATGGATCGGGGTTCCCTCGAGAAGGCGGAAGCCCTCGTGGCATCCGCGGAAGGGATCGTCCAAGGAGTCAAGTTCACGCTTCAACGGCAGTCCCGGGACGCGTTCGACCGCGCGCAGCGGATGGCCCAAGAGGCGAAGCAGGAAGGCATCGAGGCGAGCGCGATCGATCCGATCCTCGAGTCCCTGGAGAACGCGCTGAACGAGGGCCGGCCCGCCTCCGTCCTGCAGGCCGTCGGCGAACTCGAGCACCTGATCGCGGAGCAGCGGAAGGAGCGGTACCTGGACGAACAGCGGCGCACGTTCGATAAGGCCCGGGGCGCTGCGACGAAATTCATCATGGTCAAGAAACTCATCGAGGACCTCCGGAAGGCGGACATCGACATCGCCGGGGCCGAGGAGAGCCTCCGGGCCGCGGAACGCGCGCTCGAGGAGCGGAACTTCGACAGCGTCGATTCGATCCTGACGAGCCTCGACGGCACCGCGAAGGAGTTGATGGACGAGCTCGTCGCGGCCGCCCGGAACCTCATCGTGCGGGCGGAACGTCGGATTCACGAAGGGCATGAGGCGGGCCTCTCCCTCGAGGAAGCCGTCGGGATGCTCGACCGGGCGGAGGGCCACTTCGAACGCGGCGAGTACGCGGATGCGGTCGAGCACGCGCGGGCCGCCGAACAAACCGTCGTCGAGGCGTTGAAGGCTCTTTTGGAGTCGAAGGCGGAGGCCACCCGCGGGGCCCAGGAGGCCGCCCGCGTCGAGATCGCGGCGATGCGCAAGACGATCTCGGACCTCGCCCGGGCGGACATCTCAATCCTTGGCGCGGAGCAAGCGCTGGCTCGCGCGGAGGCCGTGTACGCGGCCGGGCATCCCGAAGACGTCGGACGCGCCCTCGCGGAAACGAAGGACATGGCGGTCGGCTTGACGGTCGGCCTCGAGGCCGCTGCGAAGGACCTCGTGACCTTCGCGGAGCGGGAGGTGGACGAGCTTCGCGCTACCGGGACGGACCCGGGCCGGGCGGACATGGTCCTCGTCAATGCACGGGAAGCGATCAACGACCGTCGGTTCGTCGAGGCGATCGAATACAAGAAGGTCATCGAAGACATCCTCGATGAAACGCGGCGGGCCAAGGAGGCCCGTGCGGCACGGGATGCGTTCGCCGAGTTGCGCGCGAAAGTCGAAGCGCACGCGAAACTCGGGGCGGACGTCCGGATGGCGTCGGAGCTCCTCGCGAAAGCCCAATCGAAGATCGACGAGGGACGGCTCGAGGACCTCGACGGGTTCGCGCGGCGGGTCAGCGAAGAGGTCGACCTCGCACGGAGGGCGCACCTCGGCTCCCTGGTGGACTCCTTCGGACCGATGATCGAGGACGGCGTCGCCCTCGGCCTGCACGAGGAGGAACTCGACGAGTATCGGACGCACGCGATCGACGCCGCAGAGGCGAACGACCTCGATGCGGTCTACCGGCTGAAAGGGGATCTCCAGGAGCGGCTGCTCGACGCGAAACGCCAATCGCTCGTGAAGCGCTCCTTGGACGAGATCCAGGCGCTCGATGATCTCGTGACGCAATCGCAGCGCCTCGGCGTGCCTGGCGATGGGGCGCGGGTCCATCTCGACAGCGCGCGGAAGTCCATCGCCGCCGGAGATGTGGACGGCTTCCATTCGGGCCTCGTGAAAGCTCGCGCAACGTTGGACGAGTCCCGCAACCGCCATTTCATGGAGAAATACGAATCCCGCGTGCACGCGGTCTCCACGATGATCGCGAACGCAAAGCGTCTGGGCGCGGAGCTCGGCGATGCCGAGAACTCGCTCGAGCAGGCGGAGCAGGCTCTCAGCGCGAGCGACATCGCGATGGCGGACATCCTAATCAAACAGGCGGAAGTCTCCGTCGGAATCCAGATCCAGAATTTCATCAAGAACCGCTACCCGAACCTCGCGTTGCGCCTGCCGTCCACGGGCCTGCAAGCGGGCGAGTGGAACCAGTACACGCTCGAAGTCGAGAACCGCGGCAAGTTGCCGGCGCGCAACGTCCACGTGGAATTCACCGGGGACGTCGAGTCGAAGGGCGTCGCACCGATCTCGGAAATCGGAGTCGGTGAGTCCGTTCCCATTCGCGTCGGGATCAAGCCGAAGTCCACCGGGGCGGTCCCCTTGGCCGTCGGGATCTCGTACCAGCGGATGTTCGACGAGAACCGCTACGAGGTCCGCGACACGAAGGAGGTGAAGGTCGAACCCGAGCAGACGTACCTCGTCGAGGACGTCTTCCTGATCCACTCGGACGGCCGGCTGATCTCGCACCAGGGCCGCAAGTTCCGGGAGGAGATCGACGAGGACATCTTCTCCGGCATGCTGACCGTCGTCCAGGATTTCGTCAAGGACTCGTTCAAATCACGCACCCGGGTCGGCATGAAGCGGCTCGACTTCGGGGACTCGAAGATCCTGATCGAGCGGTCGCCGCACACCTTCCTCGCGACGGTCCTCGTCGGGCACGAGCCCAAGCTGCTCCCCCTGTACATGCTCCAGGTCCTCAAGGAAGTCGAGGACCGCTACGGCACCGTCCTCGAGAAGTGGTCCGGGCTCCTGCACCAGCTCGACGGCATCGACGACGTCATCAAGAAGCTCCTGTTCGTCGCGAAGGACGCGAACGCGACCGCGGACATGGGCGCGCTCGCCGATAGCCCGGTCACGCTGACGGCGAAGGTCATCGAGGCGCTCGGCGCGGAGCAGACGATCGAGGCGAACGAGCTCCTGCGTCAGGCGCAATCGACCCTGGAGAGCGACATCCAGCTCGCGTGGCAGTTCATCGAGAAGGCGAAAGTCCAAGCGGACTCGATCCAGGGCCAGCTGCGGGAGCGCATGTCGGACGTCCTCGCCGCGGGACGCGACACGGTCGCGGAGATGAAGGGCATCGGCGCGGACACGAGCCAAGCGGAACTCCTCTTGAGGGAGGCGGAGGAGGCGTTCAACGAGGGCAAGTACACGCGCGTGCGGGAGATCCAGCAGGGCTTGCATGAGTCGCTCGAGCGCCAGAAGGGCGACCTCGCTGCGAAGAAGGTCGAGGTCGAGCTCGCGGCCCTGATCAACGACATCCAGATCGCGAAGAGCCAGAACCTCGATGTCCGTGAAGCGGAATCATACCTGACGAAGATCGAGGGGGCCATCCAGAAGAAGAATCCCCGTCAGATGGAGGACTACCTCCGACGGGCGAAAGATTCCCTGGCGCGGCAGCGGCGCCGTACCGTGCTCGAGAAGGCCCGGGCGGACCTCGCTCGAGTGCAGGCCACCGTTGCACGGGCGAAGGCCATCAACGCGAACCTCGGCGAGGTCGAGGCGCTCCTGCAGAAGGCGGAGGACGCCCTCCGGGCCGAGGACCTCAAGGGGCTCGAGCCGCTCATCGAACGCGCGGAGCAGACCGCGAAGGCGGAGGTCGACCAGATCCTGAGGGACCGCTATCCGCGCCTGTTCGTCGAGACGACGAGCGCGGGCTTGCAAGCGGGTCGCTGGTGCCGCGTCGAGGTGTCGATCACGAACAAGGGGAACTGGCCCGCGGAGAACGTCACACCGATCGTGAGCGGTCCGGTCGAGGTGCAAGGCCTCCGCGCGATCGAGAAGATCGAGCCGAACGAGAAGGCCAACGTGTCGTTCGGTTTGCGACCCAAAGAGGCGGGCACGATGGACCTCGACTTCGAAGTTCACTACACGCGCCCACTCGATGATGCGAAGTATCAGACGACGGACAGCGCCGTCGTGCGCGTCGAGACGGAAGACGGCTACCTGATCGACGACGCGCTCCTGTTCCACTCGACCGGGGCCATCGTCTGCCATGAGGCGCGCGCATACGTGCCGCTGGAGGCCGCCTCGAAGGCGGCGGAACTCGAGGCCGAGGTCAAGACGTTCGTGGCCAAGGCCTTCCCGAACGGCGCGCGGCCCGTGAAGCGCACGACCATCGCCGGGGTGCCGCTCGTCGCGGTCCGAGGGCCGCAGGCGATCCTCGTCGTCGCGATCCGCGGACGGGAGCCGTCGATCATGCTGCTCTACTTGATCCAAGTCCTCAAGGAGGTTCACGACGCATTCGGAGTGCGCCTCGAGTCGTGGACCGGCGATCCCGCGGAGCTCCACGGGATCCGTGACCTCGTCCGCAAGGCGCTCTTTGCGACGGACGTTGAGGGCGTATCGCTCGGCCCCCTGGAGGACACGGTGGTCAGCAAGATTCCGATGCTCATGGAACGCCGCCTCCTACAAGGCCAAGGGGACCAGGACTTCATCGCCTGGGCGCGCGCCGCGATCGAGGCCGGCGGTTACGACAAGGGGATGACCGTGTTGAAGAATGTCGCGGACGCGAGCGTGGGCCCGACGGAGGAGATCTCGAAGCAAATCCGTCAGGCGATCACCGCCTCGAAGGAGGCGGGCACCCTCCAAATCTCGGACGACCAGGTCAACTCGTACGTCGAGTTCCTCCGCCTCAGCCTCGAAGCCTCGTTCCAGGCGAAGCGCCGCGCCGGCATCGAGCGGTACTGGCCCGTCTCCCGCATTGCCGTGAAGATGGAGGACCAGAGCGGCTACGACGCCGTGAGCGCGTTCCGCAAGATCATCGTGGGGCAGAGCGGCGCGAAGGAACTCGACCTCGTCGCACCGAACGAGGTGTGGCGCGGCATGAAGATCGATGTCCAGGTGCACATGGACTCCGTCAGCGCGGCCTACAAGCTCTGGGCGCGGAAGATCGAGATCCTCTTGCGGTCCCAAGACGCATGGAAGATCCGCGCCGGCCTGGAGAGGGGCGAGTACTCCGTCGGGATCGAAGGACAGAAGGTTCGCATCGATCCGACGATGGTGTCGTTCGTCGAATCCGTGCCGGACTACGTCGTCGAGGAGCCCTTCGAGGGCGGCGTGGTCTACCTCGACACGCGCATGACGAAGGAACTCATCGCGGAAGGCTACGCGAAGGAGATCGTGACCCTCGTGCGCGACGCCCGGAAAGACATGAAGCACCCGGACGACCGCGTGGTCGAGATCGAGCTCGTGGCGGCGAAGGGCCTGCGGCAGATGCTGCAGCCCTGGAAGGACATGATCCTCCGGGATTCGAACGCGCTCGAAATGTCGTTCGTGCAGGAGCCTTCGTCCGACGCATACGTCATCGAAGCGGGCCTCGGAGCGGAGACGTTCCTGCTCGGCGTCCGAGCCGCGCAGATGTAGGCCCTTATCCGAACGGGTTTGCCATCTAAAGGCGAATCGGCGTCGCACGGACTCCAGCCCGGAAAACACTTTAGACGGGGCGCTGTTCGCTCGTCGAAATGGGAATCAATCTCTCGGACGTCGTCGTCACGGAGCCAAGGACCCTCGAAGACTTCTCCTCGAAGATCCTGGCGATCGATGCGTTCAACACGATCTACCAGTTCCTCGCGATCATCCGGCAGCCCGACGGCACGCCGCTCATGGACCACCAGGGCCGCGTGACGTCGCATCTCTCCGGACTGATCTACCGACTCTCGAACTTCGTCGCGGTCGGAATTCGCCCGGTATTCGTGTTCGACGGCGAGCCGCCCCGGTTGAAGGCCCGCACGCTCGCGGATCGCGGGGAGGTGAAGCGCCGCGCGGAGCGGGAGTGGAAGGAGGCCGTCGAGATCGGTGACCTCGCGACCGCGAGGACGAAGGCCATGCAGACTTCGCGACTGACGGACGACATGGTGGACCAATCGAAGAAGCTCCTTGAGCTGCTGGGACTCCCGTGGATCCAAGCCCCCGCCGAGGGAGAAGCCCAGGCGAGCGCCATGGCCCGCGCCGGGACCGCATACGCGGCCGCATCGCAGGACTATGACTCCTTGCTCTTCGGTTCCCCGCGCCTCGTCAAGAATCTCGCAATCTCCGGACGCCGAAAGCTCCCACGTAAGGACGCATATGTCGACGTCCAGCCCGAGGAACTCTCCCTTGAAGCGACCCTCGCCCACCTTGGCATCACGCGGGAGCAGCTCGTCGACATGGCCCTGTTGATCGGCACGGACTTCAACGAGGGCGTAAAGGGCGTCGGCCCGAAGAAGTCGCTCGCCTTGATCAAGAAGCACGGATCGCTCGAGCCTGCGCTCGCCGAACTGGCCGTAGACATCGAATCGAAGGACGAGGTCCGCGAGATCTTCCTGCATCCGAACGTCGTCGAGGACGTGGAGCTCGTGTTCCGCGACCCCGACCCGGACGGCGTGCGGCGCATGCTGTGCGACGAACACGACTTCTCCCGCGACCGCATCGACATCGCGCTCGAGAAGTTCGGGACCGCGCGGTCAGAGCAGAAACAGAGGTCCCTGGACTCCTGGTTCGCATAGCGGCGAACTCAGGTCATAAAGGCTTTAACGGGACCCCTCTTTGCCCGCGCAATGCCGCTGGACTTCGTGTCCTCGGTCCTTATCAGCACGATCCTGACGGGGGTCCTCAGCGCCCTCGCGTACTGGAAGGACATCCTCACGTGGGACGGCAGCGTGGCGGCGTTCGTCGTGGGGATGGTCATCGGGATTTTCGGCGATGTCACGTGGCTCTTCCTCCTCCTGTTCTTCCTCCTCTCGAGCTTCGTCGCGACCCGCTATCGGTTCGCGCTCAAGGAGGCGCTCGGCGTGCAAGAGGGCGCGCGGGGCGAGCGTCGCGCGGCGAACGTCCTCGCGAACGGCATGGCGCCGATGGTCGTCGCGGCGATCTCGCTCGTGATGCCGGCGGGATTCCCGAAGATCGTGAGCGGGGTCATCTTCCTCTCCGCGCTCTCCGTCGCCGGGGCCGACACCCTCGCGAGCGAAATCGGAGTCCTCTCGCATCACACCCACCTCATCACGAACGGCAAGCCGGTGCCCGCCGGGACGGACGGTGGCGTCTCGACGCTGGGCCAGCTGTGCGCGATCGGGGCCGCGTTCTACACGTCCGCGGTCGGGTACCTCGTCCTCTCCGTCCTCGCGCAGACCTATGGACTGCAGCCGTCGATGCCGATGAGCCCGGCGTATCTGTTAATCCCCGCCGCCGTCGGGTTTCTCGGGTGCCAACTGGACAGCGTGATCGGAGCAACGCTCGAGCGCGGCGGCCTCGTGAACAAGAAGATGAACAATTTCATCTCGACGAGCGCGGGCGCGATCCTTGCCTACGCGTTGCTCGTCTCGCTGGGACCGCTACCGACCGCGTGACGCCTTCTTGATGAGTTCGACGCCTTCGGCCGCGAGCGCCTCGGCTCGTTCCGGTGTCCGCGCTTCTGCGTACACACGAAAGATCGCCTCGGTACCGGAGGGCCGCACGAGGACCGCCCCGTCCGCCTCGCGTATCTTGACACCGTCCATCGTGTCGACGTCGCGGTTTTTCACGAGGCCGACGAGCGCCTTCAGGACCGCATCACGTTTCTCGACCGCCACGGGGACGTTCGCTTTGCGGATGTGGTATTGCGGGAGTGCCGCCACGAGCGTGGATAGCGGTTTCCCTTCGTGGGCAATGATCTCCAGGATCTTGGCAGTCGCCATGGCGCCATCGCGGCAGAACTGGTGGTCCGGGAAGATCACGCCGCCGTTCTCCTCCCCGCCGAACGCCGCCCCGGTCTCGAACATTGTGCGCGCGACGATCGGCGATCCGACGCGCGTCCGCACCACCGTGCCCCCCGCCGCTTGCACGACATCGTCGATCAGACTCGAGGTGCTGACCGGGGTGACCACGGCGCCGCCCTTCGACTCGATCGCAGCGCGCGCCAGGAGCGCGAGGCTCTTGTCTCCGTACACGAAGGCGCCGGAATCGTCGATGAAGATCGCGCGGTCCGCGTCCCCGTCGTGCGCGACCCCGAGGTCTGCGTGGGTCGCGGAGACGAGCTGCATCAAGTGACCGAGGTGTTCGGGAATCGGCTCGGGCATCCGTCCCGGGAAGGTGCCGTCCGGCTGGCCGTTCAGGGAGAGGACGCGGCATCCGAGGCTCCGCAACAGGTACGGCGTCGTGACGCATCCCGCCCCGTTGCCCGGGTCGACGACGACCGTGAGGGCGCGCTTCCGAATCGCCGCGACGTCGACCTTGGAGCGGATCCCGTTCAGATACCGATGGCCCGCGGACTCGTCGGTTCGGATCGAGCCGACGTCGGACCAGTCCGCCACCCGATACCGCTCTTCGAAGAGGATGCGCTCGATCGCCTCCTCATCCTCGCGGCGCATCTCCATCCCGCGCGCGTCGATCGCCTTCAGTCCGTTGTACTCGCGCGGATTGTGGGAGGCCGTCACCACCAGCGCGCCTTTCAGGCTTCCCGACTTGGCGACGTAGTACTGGGCGCACGGCGTCGGGACGACGCCGAGGTCGACCACGTCGCATCCCGAGGACATGAGTCCCGAGGCGGCCGCCCGCGCGAGCATCGGCCCCGACAGCCGCGGGTCGCGCGCCAAGGCGACGGGGCCACCGCCAAACGAGGTCCCGATCGCTCGCCCCACTTTCACCGCCAAGTCCGCGGTCATGTCCTCTCCGACGATGCCGCGGATGCCGTTCGTGCCGAAGAGCCGCGTCACGCGCTCACCCGCTCGTCCACGATCGTCGCGTGCGGGGGCACCTGCACGCCATCCGCGAGGATCGAATCGCGAACGTGCGCGCCCTCCCCGACCGCGGCGCCCGATCCGATGATCGAACCGGCGATCTCGGCCTTGTCGTCGATGCTCACGCCTTCGTACAGGGCCGCGTTCGTCAGGCTCGCGCGGCCGACGCGGCACGTCCTTCCGAGGACGACATGCGGTCCGACCCGGCCTTCGGCGAAGCACCCCGGGCCCACGTACACGGGAGGGAGCAGCTGCGCCGCGCCGACGTCCGCATCGGGGGCGATCTTCGCGCGGCCCGCATCGAGGAGGAGCCGTTGTGCGTGCAGATAACTCGGCAACGTCCCGGCGTCGGACCAGAATCCCTCGTATCGGTACGGAGTCAGGCCGCGGCCCATCAGCGCGGGGAACACCTCGCGCTCCAGGGATACCGGGCGGCCCGTCTCGATGAAGTCGAACACAGTGGGCTCGAACACGTACCGGCCCGCGTTCGCCAGGTTACTCGGCGCCTCGCCCTTCGGCGGCTTCTCGACGAACTTCGTGATGCGGCCCCTCTCGATCGCGACGATGCCATAGGCGGAGACGTCCTCGACCGGCCACAGGGCGATTGTGCCGATGCCCCCGCCTTTCTCGTGCGCTTCGACGAGGCGGTCGAAGTCAATCGTGTCCACGACGTCCCCGTTGTAGACGGCGAACGGGCCGCGGATGTGCCGCTGGACGTTCTTGATCGCGCCGCCCGTCCCGAGCGGGGCCTTCTCCTCCACGACGCGGACCTCGACGCCGAGTTGTCGCATTCGGAAGAAGTCCCGCACCTGGTCGAACATGAAGTTGACCGCGACGATGACCTCGTCGCACGACGGCGGGAGGGCGTCGAGGATGTGCACAATCTGCGGACGGTCGACGAGCGGCAGAAGGGCCTTCGGTCGGTGCAGCGTCAGCGGCCGGAGGCGGGTGCCGAGCCCTCCGGCGATGATGACGAGCTGCATTGGCCTCGGATGCGGCCGCGCGAATATCTATTTTCTGGCTTCGCGGGTCACTTCGGGACAATCGTGACAACGTTGTTCCCACGGAGGACCACGGTGCCGACCCGCCGGACGTTGTCTTCCTTCGTCTCTTCCGTGTCCTCGAGGACCATGTTCATGTAGTCGTCGTACCCGACGAGCTTGCCTTCGAGGATGCGGTTGTCCTTCAGGAGGAGTTGGACCCGCTTGTTGATGGATTTTTCTAGGACGCTAAGAGGCATCACCATAGAAGGCCGTTCCCCCCTTCCGATGGCGCGGTATCGTGTGATTGGATTTAAAACCTCTCTCGATGCGTTCCACCGACGCGGGCGACGCGATTCCGCGAACGTATTTATCGCGTCTCGCGCATTCGTCGGCGGTCATCGTGGAACGCAAGAAAGTCGGCGAGGTCTTCCATTTCTACGGCAAGATCAGCGTCGCCGCGATCCGGCTGACGGACAGTACGCTCGCGATCGGGGACGTCGTGCAGATCCAAGGACCGTCGACGAACCTCGAACAGCCGGTCGAGACGCTGCAGATCGAGCACGTCGTCGTGGCGCAAGGGGAGATCGGCCAAGAGGTCGGGATGAAGGTCCGCGAACGCGTCCGCCAGAAGGACTTCGTGTACAAGCTCCTCCCGCCGGGGACGCCGGCCGCGGGTCCGCCCGTGAAAGCGAAGCCGACGAAGGCGGCACCGCCAAAACCGAAACCGCGCAAAGCGAGACCGACGAAACCGAAGCCCCGCAAACGAGCGGCCGCAAAAAAGAAGCCCGTTAGAAAAGCCAGCCGCTCAACGCGTAGAAAAGCGCGCCCAGGGTCCCGAGGATCGCGATCCCGTTCAAGATGATGTCGAGGAAGGCCTGCGCCCCGGGGCTCCGCATCCCCGCGTCGACGAGCATGAACTTGAGGCGGTGGGTCCCGTGGAACAGCGAGCCGCCAATGAGCACGAGGAAGAAAAGCCGGACGAGCGGCGCGCTCCAAGCGAACGAGAACGCGTGGTAGTTCGCGGGATCCGAGGGCCAGAGGCCGAACGGCGCGGCGAAGAGCAGCAGGAAGAGCGTGATCGGGAAGAGGAACGCGGTGATGAATCCGCCCAGCGAGAACAGGCCCCAGAACAGCGGCTCCGTGAGCACCTCCGGAGCGGCCGCGGCATCCGCATGAACCGTGTCGCGGCCCGGGGACCACGCCACCGACTCCTTGACGGACGAAAGCTCCTCCGCGATGTCACACCCCTCCGAAGACCAGGTAGACGACGGCCCCGCTGACGCCGATCCAGAGCAGGATGTTGATCGCGAAGGCGACCTTCCACGGAATCGGCCTCGCGGTGAACTGGATTGGCTGCGCCTTGCCGATGAGCATGAACCACGAGATCGCGTGCCACATGACGAGTGCGAAGAGGACGAGATTCACGTACAGAACAGGTGGGGTGCGCATCTGGTCCAGGAACGCTTCGTATGCTGACTCGCCGGCCCGCAGTTGGACGAGCATGTTGAGGAGGATGACCCCGTAGACGGCGGTCAAAACGCCTCCGAGTTCGCGCAACTGGAACCCGAGGTAGCGGGGATTCCGGAGCCACCAGCCCGCCTTGCGCTTCGCCGGATATTCGTGGCCCCGCACGCGATCACCTCGAGGCGGACTTCGGCATGAGCAGCCGCCGCATGTGCCGCGTCGTCGCGAGGAACTTCAGGGTCTGGATGGCGGCCGCAGGATCGACGTTCTTCGGGCACACGACCGAACATTCGCCGACGAACGTGCATTCCCACACGCCTTCCTTCGTGTTCAGCCGCGCGAGCCGTTGATCCGCGCCCTCGTCCCGCGTGTCGCGGATGTACCGCAGCGCGAGCGCGGATGCGGCCGGCCCAACGAATTCGGGGCTCGCGCCGAAGACGGGGCACGCCGCATAGCAGAGCATGCAGTTGATGCAGAGGCTCTGTTGGCGGTACGCCTCGACGTCCTCGGGATACTGGAGGTACTCCTGCTTGAGGTCGCCTTCCTTCTCGCGGACGATGTACGGCGTGACGGAGGAGAGTTTCTCCAAGAAATCGTCGAAGTCGACAACGAGGTCCTTGACGATCGGGAAGTTCTCGAGCGGGTCGACCGTCACGACGCCGCGTCGGAACTCCCGGATGTACGTGCCGCACGTGAGCTTCGGATGGCCGTTCACGTTCGCGCCGCACGACCCGCAGATCCCCATGCGGCACGACCACCGGTACGTGAGCGTTGGGTCCACGTGGTCCTTGATGTAATTCAGGCCATCCAGCACGACCATGTCGCTGCTCGTAGGGATGCGGTACTCCTGGTAGTGCGGCCGCTTGTCCGTCCCGGGCCGGTAGCGCTTCACGCGGAACAGGACGTCCGATTCGGGCATGTCAGTACTTCCTCTCCACGGGCTGCCACTTCGTGATCGTGACCGGCGCGTAATCGATTCGCGGCGCGCCGTCCGTGCGGAAGGCGAGGCTGTGCTTCAGATAGTTCGCGTCGTCCCGAGTGGGATAGTCCGTGCGGCTGTGCGCGCCCCGCGACTCCCTCCGGCCTCGCGCGCTGTACGCGATCGTCGTCGCGACATCGAGCATGAAGTCGAGCTCGAGGACTCCGGTGAGTTCCGTGTTGAAGACGCGGTCCTTGTCCGCGAGGCCGACGAAACCGAAGCGCTCGCGCAGCTTTGCGAGCTTGCCGCATGCATCCTCCAAGCCGGCCTCGTCGCGGAAGATCCCGACGTCCCGCTCCATGAGCTGCTGCATCTCGACCCGGATCCCGGCCAAGTTCTCCTTCCCGCGCTCCCGCCCCAGGAGTCCATCGAAGACGCGCGCTTCCTCGGCCTTCAACGCCGCCCGCGCGGTCGCGACGCTCGGGTACCGCGTCTTCTGTCGCACGAACTCCGCCACGGCGCGGCCGGTCCACTCGCCGAAGACCAGGCACTCGCTCAGGCTGTTCGAGCCGAGGCGGTTCGCGCCGTTGATCGTGATGCACGCGGTCTCGCCGACGGCGTAGAGGCCCGGAACGCTCGTCTCGCCCCGCGTGTTCGTCGAGACCCCGCCCATCATGTAGTGCTGGCCCGGTCGCACGGGGATGGGCTCGTGGATCGGGTCGAGGCCCATGTACTTCTCCGCGAGTTCGCGGACCATCGGGAGCTTCTGGTCGATCACTCCTTCGCCGAGGTGCCGCAGATCGAGGCCGAGGTACTTCCCGTACGGACCTTCGAACGCGCGGCCCGCCTTCATCTCCTGGATCATCGAACGCGAGAGGATGTCCCTCGGACCGAGCTCCATTTTCCCCGGGAGGTATCGTTGCATGTAGCGCTCGCCGTCTTTGTTGATCAGGTATCCGCCCTCGCCGCGCGCCGCCTCCGTGATGAGGATGCCCGTGCCCGGGAGGCACGTCGGGTGGAATTGCACCATCTCCATGTCCTTCAACGCGACGCCGGCGCGGTACGCGAGGGCCATCCCGTCGCCGGTCTTGATGAACCCGTTCGTCGTGAATTCGTAGACGCGGCCGCACCCGCCCGTCGCGAGGACGGTCGCCTTCGCGCCGATCGAGACCATCCGGCCGCCGCGGAGGTCGATCGCCACGACGCCGACGCACGCGCCGCCCTCGAGGATCAGGGAGGTCACGAAGTACTCGTCGAACCGCTCGATCTGCTCGTACTTCATCGACGTCTGGAAGAGCGTGTGCAGGATGTGGAATCCCACCTTGTCCGCGGCGAAGACCGTGCGCTTGACGGACATGCCGCCGAACGCGCGCTGGCTCACGCGGCCGTCGTCGTCGCGGGACCAGGGGCAACCCCAGTGCTCGAGCCGGACGATCTCCTCGGGGCACTTCGCCACGAAGAACTCGACCGCGTCCTGGTCCGCGAGGAAGTCGGAACCCTTGATCGTGTCCGTCGCGTGCAGGTCAAAGGAGTCGTAGTCCCGCATCACCGCGGCGGTGCCGCCTTCCGCGGACACCGTGTGGGAGCGCATCGGGTAGACTTTCGAGACGAGGGCGATCGAGAGATCGGGGTTCTCTTCGGCCGCGGCGATCGCCGCCCGCAGGCCCGCCGCGCCGCCGCCGACCACCACGACGTCGTACGTGGCCCGTTCCACGGGAGGCCGGAATCGAGTCGGGCGAATAAACGTTGTGCACCTACCGCCACCTCGACCGCGCGATGTGTGGTTCTCCTGAAGAGAAGGCGTTGTCTCCACCGCGGCGGCACTTGTCTCGCAACCCCGCGCAGAAGCCTCAAGTAGGACGCTCTCGTTCGACGCGCGTCATGGCGGTCATCGCGGTCGACGGGTTGGGGAAGACGTACCCCGGCGGCACGAAAGCCCTGGAGGACATCTCCTTCACGATCGACAAGGGCGAGATATTCTGCCTCCTTGGGCGGAATGGCGCGGGCAAGACGACCCTCTTGCGGATCCTCGCGACGCAGCTCAAGCCGACGCTCGGTCGCGCCTCCGTCCTCGGCCACGACGTCCTCGCCGATCCGAAGGCGATCCGCCCGCACATCGCGGTCGTGCCGCAGGAGGCGCGGCCCCAGATGATGCTCTCCGCGTACGACCACATCTACTACATGTGCTTGATTCGAGGCCGCTCCCGCGAGGACGCGCGCGAACGGACGCGGAAGGTCATGGACGACCTGGGCCTGTGGGAGCACCGCGACAAACTCAACGCGGAGTTGTCCGGAGGCCTGCGGCAGCGCGTGATCATCGCGATGGCCTTGGTCGCCGACCCCGAGGTACTGTTCCTCGACGAGCCGACGATCGGGCTCGATCCGCTCGGACGTCGATCCGTGTGGGCGATGCTCCGCGACATGACGAAGCGCGGAACGACGATCCTCCTCACGACACACTACCTCGACGAAGCCGAGATGCTTGCGGACCACCTGCTGATCGTGGACAAGGGACGGAACGTGTTCCTCGGGACCGTCGAGGAGGCGAAGGGCGACACGGGCATCGGGATGCGGGTCATCGTCGAGCCGGCCGCGGGCAACGGGGGCCAGCGAGAGATTCTCGAGCCGCGATCGGATGAAGAGATTCTGTCCATCGTCGAACGAGGACTGCGCGAGAAGCGCAAGGTGACCTTCAAGCCGGCGAGCCTCGAGGAAGCGTTCATCAAGATCGTGGGGGGATCGATTGAAAGCGAAGATACGTGAGGCCCTGTACATCGGGCTGTTCGACGCGTTGCCGCTCCTGCGGGACCCGATGCTGCTCGTCGTCATCAGCCTGTTCGCGTTCCTCCCGGTGATCTTCATCTTCGTCTTCGCGGACCAGAATTCCGCGGTGGCGTCGCTCATCGGGGCGATCATCCTCACCTTCTCCTTCACGGGCCTGTTCGCGTCCCAGAGCGTGTACTTCAACAAGCAGTGGTTCCGGTTCCAGGACATGTTCGTCGCGTCGAAGGTGTCGCCCGCATCGTACGCGCTCGGGCTCTCGGTGAGCGGGCTCGTCGTGGCGCTTCCGTCCGTCGTCGTGGCGATTATCTTGCTCGTGCTCTCGCGCCCAGCGACGGTCCTCGGGGTCCTGCTCATGCTGGCGACGTCCGCGCTGCTCTGGATCGGACTCGTGTTCGTCGGCTTCGCGATCGGTGCGACGACGAAGAACGCGCGGCGCGCGAACTCAATCCCGCAAGTGCTGAGCATCGCCTTGGGCTTCCTCCCGCCCGTGTACTATCCGCTGGACCGATTGGCCGGCTATCCCGTCGCGCAGGCCTTCGCCATGCTGATCCCTACGACGCACGCGGCGCAGCTCGCGAAGTACTACTTCGGACTCCTCCCGAACCTGCCGACATGGCAGATCTGGGTCGGGTGGGCCTACCTGCTCGGCTTCGCGGGCGTCATGGGCCTCGTCGCGGCGCGGCGGGCCCACTGGGTCGACCCGTAAGAAGGCCCAAAACTTATCCCGCCACCGCGGAATCCGCGGCCATGCACTTCGACTTTGAATACACCGGACTCCGGGTCCGAGACCTCGATGCGGCGGTCGACTTCTTCACGAAGGTCCTGGGGATGGAGCTCGAGGGACGCGTCAAGGCGGAATGGAACAAGGGGGAGTACGCGAACCTGCGAAGCCCGGACGGCCCGCACAAGCTGGAGCTGAACTGGTACGCCGCGGACAGCCCGCTCGCGGGCCCGTTCCGCGAGGGCGACGAGCTCGATCATCTCGGATTCGGCACGGACGACTTCGACGGGGCCCTCCGACGCCTCGCCGACGCGGGATACAAGGTCGCCCTCGGTCCGTTCCATGAAGGCGACTGGCATGTCGCGTTCGTACCGGCGATCGAGGGGATATGGCTCGACGTGTACCACGTAGACCGTCCGGCACTACCGCGCCAGAAGCGCCGCGCCTCTCCGGGCGGCCGCCCACCGAGAAGGAAGCGAGCCCGAAGCGTCAAATAGCGACCCGGCGTTGCCGCCGCCGGGAGGGGAAAGACGAAAGCCGCACGCCTCCTCGGGGCGGTCTCGGTCGTCGGGCTGATCGTGTTCGCGTTCTCGGTCGCCGTCGTTGCGGCGCCGCGGAACCCACCGGCTCCGAGTTTCGACGCGGAGCAGCCCTTCCCCGGCGGCGGGGCCTATTGGGAACCGACGATCGCGGCCGACCCGAGCTCCTCGTACGTGTACCAGGCCGTCACCTACATCAACGCGTCGAAGACGTGCTCCGATTGTCCGGGGACGGCGGTCTTCATCCGCGCCTCGGGCGATGGCGGCCAGAGCTGGGGCCCGGCGCATCCCATCTCCCTGGCGCACGGGAAAGGATGGCAGTTCGATCCGCAGATTCAGGTCGCCGCGGACGGGACCGTGTACGTCGTCTTCCTGCAAACCTTCGATCCCGGGAGCGTGCTGTTCAAGTCGACCGACCACGGCACGACGTGGTCCGGCCCGTTCCCGATGAACGGCGCGCTCACGTATAACGACAAGCCGATCCTCGTGATCTCGCCGAGCGGCCAAGACGTCTACGTCGCCTTCAACGTCAAGCTCGCCTCGTACGTCGCGGTGTCCCACGACGGAGGGCAGACGTTCGTGCAGGTGCAGACGAGCAATGAGACCCTGTGGTGGTACACCTATGGAGGGACGTACGCGCCGGACGGCAGCGTGTACTTCGCTCAAGCCGGAGAGGCGGGAGCCAAGACGACCGGGAAGACGACGAATCAGGGACACACGGACGGTCCGCAGAAGGTCTTCGTGCTGAAGATGAACCATGACGGCACGGCGTGGCAGAACGTGTACCTGGACACGAGTGCAACGGCGACGCCCTGCGCGATCTTCGGATGTTACGGCGACTACTTCGCCGCCCAGGCCGCCGTCGCAGCGGACACGGCAGGCCATCTGATGGTCGCCTACACCCTCAATACGGCGGACGCCGGACCGCACACGCTGTTCGTGCGGACCTCCACGGACGGCGTGTCCTGGAGCGGTCGGAAGGCGGTCAACGACGCAGGGGACAGCAACTTCCCGGCCATCGTGGCCGGCCCGACCGCGGGAGATTACCGCCTCGCGTGGCAAGACAACCGGAACGCCGGTTGCGGGAATTGCGGCGGGCTCGGCGGCTGGAACACGTGGTTCGCCCGCACGACGAACATCGGGGGCACGTGGACCGCGAGCGTGCGGCTGTCGAACCTCGGCGCGGGCGCCCCGTACAAGACCGCGGACGGATACGCGTTCACGGACGGGGACTACTTCGGCCTCGCGGTCGATTCAGCGGGGACGAACTACGTGATCTGGGGCGAAGCCGACGGTTCGTCGCTCTACTGCTGCGGCGGCGCCTGGTACGCCCGAGGCGGGTGACCCGTCCCCGGGATGCAGGTCGCGAACGCCTTCACGACTTCCCCGCCTCGACGTCGGCGAGCCACTTCCGAACCTCGTCGACCGCGCCGGGGTCCTCCAACGTCGTCGTGTCGCCGATTTCCTGGCCGCTGACGAGAGACCGGATCACGCGACGCATGATCTTCCCGCTCCGCGTCTTCGGCAGTTTCTCCGTGATGTAGAGGTCGTCGGGGACGGCGATGGCGCCGATCGCTTCGCGCACGTGCGTTTGGAGTTCCGTCGTCAGCCCGGCCGAGCCCTTCTGGCCCGACTTGAGGACGACGTACGCAACGAGCGACTGTCCCTTGATCGGATGGGGCTTGCCGACGACGGCGGCCTCGGCGACCTTCGGATGGCTCACGAGCGCCGACTCGACCTCCATCGTGCCGATCCGGTGGCCGGCGACGTTGATCACGTCGTCGATGCGACCCATGAGCCAGAAGTAGCCGTCCTCGTCGACGCGCGCACCATCGCCCGTGAAGTACTTCCCCGGCACCTGCGACCAGTAGACCTGCTCGTACCGCTCCGGATCGCGGTAGATGGTCTGCAGCATCGCCGGCCAGGGCTTCGTGATGACGAGATACCCGCCTTTGTTCACGGGGACCGGCCTGCCGTGTTCGTCGACGACGGCCGCTTCGATGCCCGGGAAAGGTCGCGTGGCGGATCCAGGCTTCGTCGTCGTGATGCCGGGGAGTGGCGTGATGAGGATCATGCCCGTCTCCGTCTGCCACCACGTGTCGACGATGGGGCAGCGGCCGCCGCCGATCGCCTTGCGGTACCACCGCCACGCCTCCGGGTTGATCGGCTCGCCGACGGTCCCCAGGAGCCGCAGGCTCGAGAGGTCGTGCTTCTTCGGATGCTCGTCGCCCCACCGCATGAACGCGCGGATCGAGGTGGGCGCGGTGTAGAGGATCGTGATCTGGTAGTCCTCGATCATCCGCCAGAACCGATCCGGCGCGGGCCAGTCCGGCGCGCCCTCGTACATGAAGACGCTCGCGCCGTTGGCCAGGGGCCCGTAGACGATGTACGAATGACCGGTGACCCAGCCGATGTCCGCGGTGCACCAGTACAGGTCGTCCTCCTTCAGGTCGAAGATGTACCGCGTCGTCGTCGCGACCCCGACCAGGTATCCGCCCGTCGAGTGCTGGATGCCTTTCGGCTTGCCGGTCGTACCGGAGGTGTAGAGGAGGAAGAGCGGGTCCGTCGCGAGGATTTCATCCGGAGGACACACGGCCTCCGCCTTCGCCGCGAGCGCGTGCCACCAGTGGTCGCGGCCCTCCCGCATCGGAACGTCGAGGCCGGCTCGCTTGAATACGACGACGTGGCGGACGACGCGAAGGCCTTCGATCGCCTCGTCCACGATCTTCTTCAGCGGGAGCGCACTCCCACGACGGTAGCCCGCATCCGCGGTGACGATGACGGCCGATTCCGCGTCCTCGACGCGATCTCGGATGGCCCGCGCGCTGAAGCCGCCGAAGATCACGCTGTGCACCGCGCCGATCCGCGCGCACGCGAGCATCGCGACCGCCAACTCGGGTATCATCGGCATGTAGATCGTCACCCGGTCGCCGTGCTTCACGCCGAGTCCGCGCAGGACGTTCGCGAAGCGGCTCACATCCCGCCACAGGTCATGATACGTGAGCACGCGACGGTCCCCGGGCTCCCCCTCCCATACGATGGCGGCTTTGTTCCGCCTCGGACCCGTCAGGTGGCGATCGAGGCAATTCGCCGAGACGTTGATCCGTCCACCGACGAACCACCGAGCGAACGGCGGCTTCCATTCGAGCACTCGAGACCAGGGCGCCGTCCAGTCGAGGTCCTTCGCCATCTTTGCCCAGAAGGCCTCCGGATCGCGCGCGCCCTCCCGGTACAAGTCGTCGTCCCGTGCCGCAGCGGCTTGGCGGAACGGATCGGGCGGCGGGTACCGCTCCTTCTCCTTCAGCAGGCTGTCGATCGTCGCACTCGACACGACCACCGCGGAACCTCCTGAGGCGCCGTGCGTAACGAACCCGGCCCTTATCACGATGATGCTGTCGGCCGTCCCGACTGGCCTCGCGCGGCCGTGC
>WNGL01000424.1_pt1 | contig 114178 bp, 110 predicted proteins | sample 5400591 | NCBI WGS metagenome assembly WNGL01 (sample SAMN13153377, study PRJNA577476) | soil metagenome | isolation source: 80 cm soil or saprolite under Garry oak tree replicate 1 | place: USA:California | collected 2016-06-15 | reverse complement strand
TGCGGCCGACCCGGGCGGCCTGCTCTGCGGTCATCCTCGGGGCGCGCGACACGATCTCGTCGATGGCGCGGTCGGTGGCTGCCCGCTCGAACTCGGCGGCGTCGGCAGCGGTCAGCTCAGGCTTATCGGGGTGATGGCGGGTGTTTGCAGCGAGGCGGGCGCGGGCGCGGCGGTGCTCAGCGTCCAAGGGCATGCTGGGATCTCCTCAGCGATGCCCCGCCGAGCGCCAGCGCGCGGTTTGCCGCGCGAACCCTGTCACGGGGAACTCTGCTATCAAGTTAGCATCGTGGGCATGGCCGGCCCGGTGATCACCGTGTCGACGCGGCGAAGTGTTGCGGATCACGGCCGCATGGCCCGCCGTGCGCTCGAAGCGCACGGGGTGGCGCAGCTCGCAGCGCGCACATTCAGCCAGCGGCAGCGGTCCCTGCTGATGCGAGTCGGCCGGCACCTGGCAGACGACTCCCGCCTCTCGGTGACCGGCGGCCCTCACCCGGACGGGTACAGCTATGTGACCGTGTACCCGGCGGATGGGCCGCGGCCCGGCTTCTTCGGTGAGCCGCGGGGCATGCCGGATTCCTGACCTGCGAGTCCCTTATACCAACTGGCGAGTGTTCGTCGGGTCCAGCATGGTGGTCACGCAGTCCACGAACGGGACCTCGGCCACCACCGCCGCCAGCGCCGCGGCGCCATGGAGAAAACCGCGCCCTGCAGCAGGGCCCGCGCGAGACGATCCGGTCCGGTGCCGCCCAGCCCTGGCCGGCGAGTATGTCGGCGGCGGCGATGAAGTCGGTGAAGGTGTTGCGCTTGCGGTCCAGCCGGCCGTCCAGCCACCAGCCGCGGCCACCCTCCCCGCCCCGGACGTCGGGCCTTCGTGCGTCATCATGAAGTCATGCCCGTTCCTCCGCCGGCCCGCGGGCCGGCCTCGTCTCGATGGTCCCTGTGGTCACAGGACTCATTCCTGTCGATCGGATCGCGGGGTTCTGTGCTGTCCATCGGCTCGGTGGGCTCCGCGTTGTCGGTGGGCTCTGTCGGCTCGTTCGCCTCACTGTTCTCCGCGGGCTCGGCCCTGTCTGTCTTGTCCCTGCTGTCGGCACGGTCCTGCCTGGCGGTCATGTCGTACCGCTCCGTCCGCGCACTGATGTCAGCGCCGCAGGCGACGGGCAGGGGCAAGGCAGCAACGCGGCACGGCGCGTCCCGGTAGCGATCACCAGGCGTCAGCCTCTCCGCGCGGTACTGCCCCTGCGGGCGGCGAGGCGGCGGAGGGCGGCGCGGGCTACGGCGGGTCGGTGGTGGCCCAGAAGGGGGGATGCGCGCAGGAAGCTGCCGTAGCGCGCGGCGCGGCTTGGGCGTGGCCGCCCGGGCCGTGTTGGCGCTTGGGTTCTAGGCGGCCTGGCTGGGTGGGCCGTGACCGGGTGGACCGTGGCTGCGCACGGTGCGACCCTCGGGGCTGATGGCGGTGGTGCCGCCGTCGGCGTGCAGGACTAGCCGCCAGCCCCAGCGGTGGATCACGGTCAGGTGATGGAACCTGCACAGCAGGACCAGGTTGGGCAGGGCGGTTGGCCCGCCGCAGGATCGGGGAACGATGTGGTGCACCTCGCATACGCTCGCTGGCTGGTCGCACCCGGGAAAGGCACATGCCCGATGACGGATGGTCACCGCGCGGCGCAGGTGGGCGGGAATGCTCTCGGTAGCCGCGCCGATGTCCAGCGGCAGGCTGGCCGTGGTCAACGGCTTGCCGTCGAGGGTGGCCCGCAGCCGGGCGGCGAGCCCGGCGGGGCCGGACAGGGCGTCGGCGGCTAGGCCGAGCAGCGCCCGGCTCAGTCGCTGGCGAGTGGCCGGGCTGAGAGGCTGGGGTGCCCGGCCCCGGCCGGAGTCCGGGTCCTGGGCGGAGTCCGGGCCCTGGGCGGAGTCCGGGCCCTGGGCGGAGTCCGGGTCCTGGGTGAAGTCCGGGTCGCGGGTGGCGAGGTAGACGCCGGTCAGCCGGTCCAGGACATCGCCATCGACGTGACCGGTCACAACCGGCACGATGGTGGCGTCGCACGCGGCGGCATCAGCCTCGGGGCCCGTGAGCCAGCCGAACTGGGCTGCCCGGGCGCCCATCCAGGCACTCTCGACTGTGGCAGCGCCGGGAGTACCGCGGAGCTGCGACAAGGTCATATGCACCTGGATCTGGGCGGGCTGCCCAGCGCGGCCCGGGAGCATCCCAGCGGCGATCAGCCGCCGGGCTGCCTCTTCGAGGGCGTCGTGGCGGCGCTGGGCGGCGGTGCGGATGTCCTCCGGCCCGGCCCGCTTGGCTAACGCGTCCAGCACGGCCGACAGCGCTGCCGAACATCCCGGGGTCAGGTCACCGGTCAGGCGGCCCGCGCCGCCGAAGGTCACTCCCAGCCATACGGCGCGGTCCGAGAATCGGCTGCCTGAGTCTTCGCCGCCTGCGTCCTTATGGCTGCGCTCATACATCTCCCGGGCCAGGCCGGCCAGCCCGGCCAGGTCCGCGCCCGCGCGGGCCGCGCCGACCAGGATCTCATCCGCGTCACTCCGGCGGGCCTCGGGGAGCTGGCCGGTCCATTCACACAACTGCCGCGCCCACGACTCCGATAGGTCCCCGGTGGCCAGGGCCCCGGCGATGACCGGGTGCGCGGCGAGTCGCCGCATCCACCCCACCGCTCCCGCAGCCGCTCCGGTGGTGATCCGGCCCTGCCATTTCAGCCAGGTGCGGGCGCTGCCGTGCCCGTCGTCTTCATAGGTGGCCTGGGATGCGAAGGCGGCCAGGATCCGGGCCCGGGCAGCGGTGTGCTTGGACTGGGCGCGTTCCAGCGCCCGTAACGCCTCGGCCTGGAGGTCCCCGGGCAGGGACGCGGCGTCGGCGGCGGCCAGGTGATCCAGGGCATGGTCGAGCATGGCCAGCGCCTCGGTCACGCTGGCCGGCCGGCCCGGCCCGTCGCACATCCCGGTCACCTCCTGCCCGCGGGCCCCGGCCCCACGAGCTCATATCTCGAAAACTAATTCGATAATAGCATGGAGCGCCGACATTTAGCCGCCATGGCGGCGGGCAAGGGAGGGTATTTGTCCGGGGTTATCCGGGTGTTTGCGCGGTTGTGACGCGGTCTGGTGAGCGCCATTCTCTGGACCAAGATCCCCAGGTACAGCACCGCGCTGGCCGGCCTCGGGTACGTGGGCGCGGCCCGATGCGATAAAAGGCGGTTCAGCCGATGAGTCCTCGAATGCCCGCGGTCGATCGGCACCGGTTACGTCCACCTGTGGACGAACAATACGTCCGGCAACCTCAGCGCGAACTGCGGCAACGGCTCGAACACCTCGACCAACTGGGGGGAGCCCGGCAATTCGGCAGCGTTCCCCTGGATGGCTGGTCAACACCAGGGTGGTGTTCGGGGTGCCGACCCCGAGCGGCCCCGGCCAGGCCGGCACGCAGTGGCAGATCCACCCGGACAACTGGGGCTGCGTGACCATCATCAACAGCGGCGGGGGGGCCACGTTCGCCGGGCAGTACGCCATCTTCGTGGAACGGGCGCCAGTCACCCGGTCATGGGCCACCAGTACACCGCGAATATCAGATCCGGCCCGCCCACGGCGGGCACGATCCAGTGGACCGCCTCCGCCGGCCAGAGCCTGACCTTGATCTGCTACGACCCGAACGGGCAGTGATCTGCTACGACCCGAACGGGCTGTCGATCTCGGGCTATGCGACCTGGGATCAGCTCAGCAGCGGCCAGTGGGTCTATGACGGCCTGATGAACACTCCGCCGGGAGGCCCCACCGGCCTGCCCCGGTGCGCGGACTATCCGCCGAACCTGTGAGCAGCAGGCCGGCCAGGCCGAGCACCTCTCGACCAGGTAGTGCAGGCCGGCCTTACGGGTAGCCGGTCATGAGTAGCCGTGCCCCCACCTGTCGATCCGTTTTCTGGCGGCGTTGCCAATGGTGATACCGGCAGCCAGCACGGCCAGCGTGCTGAAGATCACTGCTAGTCCCTTGACCAGCTTCATATGATCCCGCGTGCCGTTCCGGGCAGAAGCGTGCTGACCGGCGGCATGTTGCCGGGAGGGCTGATCAGGTTCTGCAGGCTGATCAGGTTCTGCGGATGGTATGGACATGGTGATCCTCCTTAACGGGAGAAGTCGCGGAACCGGAAGCCCGCCGCGGCCGGCCGGCATTGTCACCTGACCTGCGCTGCCCGCGTCCGGGCCGTACTGGGCTTGTCCGGCGTGCGCTGTCATGTCACAGGTGCCGCGCTCGAACCTGCTGGCTGCCTGGCCTCGACTGCCCGGCGGGGGATGAGAACCGCGATGACGAGCCCGATCAGGGTGATGACCAACATGGTGGCGAGGGCGACGGCGAAGGGCGTCCCCGCGGGCTGTGTGACGGCGACCAGGACCGAGCCGACCAGGGCGGTGCCCAGCGATGATCCCAGGTTGGAGACGCTGCGGGACAGGCCGGATATGTCACCCTGGTCGGCGTCGGGGAAACTGGACTGGACGACGTTGACCGACGAGGTCAGCATGATCCCGATCCCGGCCCCGAACAGCAGCAGCCCAGGCACCCAGGACAGGATCCCCGAGTGGGCCCTGACCAGCAGCAGCAGCAAGATCATGCCGATGGCGGTGGCCAGGAAACCGGCGATAATCAGCCACCGCTGCGGGTGCCGCCTGGCGAACCTGTCCGCGGCCGCGGAAGTCACCAGGATCCCAACGGTTGCCGGGGTGAGCATCAGGCCGGTCTGGATGGCGTTGTAGTGGTTGACCTCCTGGAGGTAGACCGAGACCACGAAGAATGATCCCTGCAGGATGAGCCACTGGATGGTCTGGGTGGCCATCCCCAGGTTGGCGATCCGGTTGCGGAACAGCCGCAGCGGCAGCAGCACGTCCCTGCCCTTGCGCTCCGACGACCGGATGTGCAGGAAGAACCACAGCAAGAACAGCGCGCCGATGGCTACGAACAGCCACACCGGGGAAATCGAGCCTTTCGGTATCACCACCGTGTTCCCGATGGTGAAGTCCGCCCGGGACTTGAAGAAGCCGTAGGTCCGCGATTGCAGCAGCCCGAGCACCACGAAGAACAATCCGGCCGCTGACAGGACCGCCCCGGTTAGGTCGAAGCGTGGCTTTGGCCCTGGCCGGGCCGGGTCGGCGATCTTGCGGGCGAGCACGATGATCCAGGCCACCACCAGGACCTGCAGGACGAACGAGGCCCGCCAGCTGATCGCGCTGGTGACCAGGCCGCCGATCAGCGGCCCCGCAGCGGCGCCCAGCCCGCCCGCCCCGCTGACCACGCCGAAATACCGGGCCCGCGACTTGACATCCGGAAAGGCCACGGTGACCAGGATGTAGATAGGCGGGATCATCAGCGCTGAGCCGATGCCTTCCAGCAGCGAGTACCCGACGATCAGCAACCCGAGCCCGAACGACAGCGCCGCCACCAGGCCCCCGGCCGCGTAGACCGCCAGGCCTATCACGAAACATCTCTTGCGTCCCCAGATGTCGGTCAGCTTGCTGCCGGGGATCATCAGCGCCGCCATCGTCAGCGTGAACAGCGTGATCGCGGTTTGCACGCCGGCCACCGTCGTGCTCAGGTCCCCGGCGATCGCGCTGATGGCCACGTTCATGTTCGTGGCGGCATAGCTGGCGATGAACTGAGCCAGCGCCAGCGGCAAGATCATCGCCCGCGCCGTTGCGCCCGCCTCGGACGCAGCCGTGTCAGTCACCGGCGCCCGTCACCCGCCTGACGCCACCGTGCACCGGACGGCCTGCCGCGTGCAGCGACCGCCGCCCGCGATGGCACCTGACGTGCTTCTCATACGCGACGACGCCGGCCGCAATCACGTAGGGCCCGCGGAGCCGCTGAAGCTTAGCCGAGACGTCGCGGTAGTCCAGGTCGGGATGATCACCGCAGTCACAGCAGACGATCTCAAACGCATCCGTGTAGCCTCCTTCCGGCCAGCCTGCCACTACGCGGACGGGGCGGCGCCGAAGGACCACCGTCCAGCCAAGCCCCGGTTGATCACGGACCGTCACACCGGCTCCCTATGCGGTCATGTTCTGGCGGCTGCCGTAGGTGCACAACCCGTAGAGGGCGACCACGTCCATGGCGATGATGGTCAGCGACCAGAGCGGGTAGCCGGGGATGGAGAACATCTGGTCGATCGCGTTGAGCCCGATCACGGCCACCGCGAGCCAGCGGGCTAGCTGGTTACCCGCCAGCACCCCGAAGGCGGCGAGGAGTTGCACGATGCCGAGGACGACGGTGATCCAGCCCCAGGTCCGCAAATCGCCGATCACGTAGTGCGCGTCGGCGACGAACACGTTCGAGTTGCCGATCGCGGCGACGCCGTAGATGACGTTGAAGCACCCGATGACAAGGAGCAGAATGGACGCGAACGCCATAAAGCCGCGGCCATGGCGTGCTTCTTGATATCCGCTTTCACCCGTGGGCGGCCTGGCCGTCGCCGATGTCATCTCGGCCTCCTATGTCGTTGCTGCCGCGTCCGCAGCCCGCCATTGCGTGCCGGGTTACGGCCGCAACGTGAGCTGGCGCCGGTTACTGAGCCGCTGTCCCGCCTCCGTGCAGCGCTTGCTGGAGCTCTTGCTCGTCTTGCTTGGACAATGAGGTCTTCAGGACGGTGCCGCCGTACTGGCTCATCGCCTCGACGGCCTTGTCGGGTGTCACCTTCTCCAGCATCAGGAACAGCGCCGACGTGCCCGGCTTGAGCATGTCGCGCACCTGCTCCTGGAACGCCTTGTCGATACTGGTCTTGGTCAGCTTGCCCATGAGAGCGCCCATGCCCACGCCGATGGCCATGCCGAAGACCGGGATGAAGAAGAGCAGGCCGAACAGGAATCCCCAGAACATGCCCCAGGTGGCTCCGGCGCCGACGGTGTGATGGTTGGTGTGGACGTGGTAGCTGCCGTCGGTGTCCCGCACGATCACCGCGATCGCGTCTGGCTGGATGATCAGATCCTGAGCCAGCCGGCGTGCTTCATCGGCGGCGGCCGTAGCGGTCGTCTCATCCGGGTATCCGATGGCAATCAGATCGGCCATGACGTGGCCCCTTTCTCATACGTCGTTACTCTTACCCTGCTGCCGGTGTCCCGCCGAGTCCTCACCCTCGGCAGGGTGAGTTGTCCGGCGGACGAGCCTGCGCTCAGGTATGTCGGTTGTTTCGCCGCCGGCGCGTCTGTCTGCCGGGCGGGTGAGCCGGCCTGCATACTGGGCGGCCACCGGACCGGCCGTGGCTCCGTGTACGACGACGCTGAGCAAGACGGTGATCGTGATGACGGCGACGGCGTGGCCGGCAGTGGGATTGCCCAGCTCCTCCAGTGCCAGGAGAGCGAACACCACCGACGCCAGGCCGCGGGGGCCGAACCAGCCCACCACAGCGATCGTTGCCCACCCGAACCGTGCGCCGGCAAGTGCGATTGCCACCGGCGCCATCCGGATCACCGTGAGGCTCAGGATCGCGTACAGCACGATCTGCCAGGTCAGGCCCTCCACCGCGGGCGCGACCGCCACGGCGCCGAACGTGAGCCAGACCAGCAAGGACACCAAGGCCCCCGTTTCCTCGACGAACGGCACCAGGCGCTCGCCGCGCCGGCCACCCGTGGTGCCGAAGGTGAGCCCGCCGACGAACGCACCGATGAACCCGTTGCCGTGCAGGGCTACCGCGGACGCGTACGCGCACACCGCCAGGCCCAGCACCGCGGAGCCGGCAAAGCCTTCGGCGGCCCAGCCGCGCCTGCGCGCCGTGTTCACCAGCAGACCACCGGCACCGCCCACGGCCCCGCCGACGAGAATGCCCAGCGCCAGCTCGGCGGCGGCTGCGGCTGGACCGTGGCCGGCGACCTCGCCGCCCGTTGCCGCCCCCGCCAGGGCGACCGATACAAAGGGCGTGGCGATCCCGTCATTGAGCCCGCTTTCGACATTGATGAGCCGGCGGATCCTCAGCGGTACCAACGGGTTGGTCATCATGCCCGCGCCGAGTGCGGCGTCGGTTGGCGCTAGCGCCGCGCCCACCAGCAGCGCCAGCCAGATGCTGCCACCGCCGGCCAGGGCGAGCGCCAGCAAAGTCCCCAGGCCGATCGTCAGCGGCAGCGCGGCCCCCAGCAGCCGCAGGTACAGGCCAGCCTCCGCCCGCAGCTCGTGCAGTCCGACCCGCGACGCGTCAGAGAACAAGACCAGGGCGAGGGTGAACTCCGCCAGTTCCTTGATCAACTCATTACTGGGCTGGATGCCCAGGAACGCCAGCGGCCCATGGGTGAGCAATAGCCCCGCGACGACGAAGGTGATCGGCGCGGTGACGTCGAACCGCTCCAGCCTGGCCGACAGCGTGCCCCAGCCAAACACCAGGACCGCCACAATGGCCAGGTCGGCAACGCTCACAATCTCACCCGAAGCACCGGGAGGCTGTTATCCGCGTTATTCGGCCTCTGCCTTGGCCTTTTGCTTGGCTTCGAACGGGTCGGCGGGGGCGCCCTTGGGCGCCTCGCTTTCGAGTTCCTGCTTGACTTTCACGAGCTGCCGCAGCTTGTCAGCGCTCACCGCCGGGTACTGCGGATCGATTTCGATCAGGGTGTGGGCGAGAACCGCTCCCGCGCAGATCCGCGCGAACCATTTGCGGTCCGCCGGTATGACATACCAGGGTGCCCACCGGGTGCTGGTGGCGGACAGCATCTCCGAGAAGGCCTCCTGGTAGTCGTCCCAGCGCTGGCGCTCGCGAGCATCAGCCGAGGAGAACTTCCAGTTCTTCTCCGGCAGGTCGATCCGCTTGAGGAAGCGGGCCCGCTGTTCTTCCATGGACAGGTTCAGGAACAGCTTGACCACGCTGAAGCCGTTGTCGGACAGGTATCGCTCCCAGTTGTTGATCTCGCGGTACCGGCGGTCCCACACCCCCTTGCCCCTTGCCTCCTTCGGGAGCTTCTGGCGGTCGAGGTTCTCGGGGTGCACCCGGACCACCAGGACTTCCTCGTAATAGGACCGGTTGAAGATCCCGATGTCGCCCCGCGCGGGCAGGCGGCGGGCGTAGCGCCACAGGTAATCGTGGTCGAGTTCCTCCGCAGAGGGCACCTTGAAGCCGCTGACGTGCACGCCCTGCGGGTTCACCCCGCTCATCACGTGACGGATCGTGCCGTCCTTCCCCCCCGCATCCAGCGCCTGCAGGCACACCAGCACCCCATAGGTGTCCTGGGCGGCCAGCCGCGCCTGATAGTCGCACAGCAGCGCGATACCGGTTCGCAGCAGTTCGACGCCTTCTTTCTTCTTCAGGAAGCCCGCCTTGTAGCCGGGGTCGAAGTCCTTGGCCAGGTCCACCTTGGACCCCGGCTTGACCCGTAGCGGCTTGATGAATTCCGCGATGCGTGTCGCTCTCTTGTCGGCCATTGTGGGTCAGTCCCTTCTTCGCCTGCGTCCCGGCAGTGCCGGAGAGCATCGTTAGGCGGCGGCCTGGACAGCCGGCTCGGCTCCGGTTTCCTCGGGGGCCCCGGCGTGCGATACCGAAAATGGCGATCACCGCCACCGCCAGCCAGGCAACCAGGCCGAACACCTTGGTCATGCCATCGAGTTCCCGCTGCAACGGCGAACGGGACCGCTTCGTGGCGGTGACCATGCCGGCGATCTTGCCCATCTCGGTCGCCAGGCCGGTCGCGGTCACCACCACCGTCGCCGTGCCCCGGGTGACCTGGGTGTTCTGGAACACCAGATTCGTGCGGTCCCCCAGCGCGATCTCGCCTTCCGGGAGCGTCAGCCGGTCCTTGGACGCCGGCGCGCTCTCACCGGTGAGCGCGGCCTCCTGCACCTCAAGGGTGGCCGAGGAGACGATCCTCCCGTCCGCCGGGACGACGTCACCGGCCTCGAGCAACACGACATCACCAGGCACCAGCTTGGTCGATTCGACCTCCTCGACCTGGCCGGACCGGCGCACCCGCGCGCGGGGCACCTGGAGTTGTGCCAGCGCCTCGACGCTGGCCCGGGCCTTCAGCTCCTGGCTTGAGCCCATGACAACGTTGAACACCACCAGCCCGAGCACGACCACGCCCGTCGCCACCTGCCCGATGGCGAAGCTGGCCCCGCAGACGATCAGCAGCATGATGTTCATCGGGTTGGCCAGCTGGCCCCGCCCGACTACCCAGACACTCGGGGGCGGCTCTGTTGGCAGCTCGTTGGGCCCGTACTCGGCCAGCCGCCGCTCTACCTCGCCGGCGTCCAGCCCCTGATCCGGATCGACGCGCATGTGCCCTGCCGCGTCCTCCACCGAGAGCGCATACCAGGCGACGTCTTCGATGGGGGGTTTGGTTGTGGTCATTTCAGCTCCTTGATGACCTCCGCTGGACCTCGGCGGTCATCGGATCCGAGCGCCGCAACAACGCATTACCACCCAGAGCGATCACAATTCGCATCCTCAAGCCCCCTCGCTCGGGTAACCGGGCCAATGTCACAGGCATGGCGGGAATGACGGCGGCAAGGTTGATGCGCGTGAGGGGTGACTGTCACCAGCTCCCCGCCCGGGTTCGAGACGATGGCCAGATACTGTTCGAGCGGCCGGGGGATGTCGTCACCCATCCGAGGGTGATCCCCGTCTACGTGAGCGGTTTTGGGCGCTCACGAAGCCACCTCGGTGGATCCGGCGGGGAGTGCGCGCTATCGATGGCCGCGGCCGGCCTAGGCCAGCGCCGCCCTCATGCTTGGGTAGATCGGCAGCAACAGGCCCATCAGCGCGAAAGTGTGCTGGAGCACGGCGGAAGGCACCATCAGCCGCAACTCGGCATGGTTCGCGATGGCTCGCTTATGAGCCAGCACCAGCATGCGGACGCCCCAGGAGTCACAGTGGGTGGTGTCTGTCATGTCAGCAATAACGAGAGTGACGCCAGGGACGAAGGCGGAACCAAGCTGCTCGCCGAAAAGGTCGGCGTTGGCGATGCCTAGCTCGGCAGGCAGGACAACAATTCTCGGCCGGGCCCGCACCTCGGTCAGGCCCTGTGAATCGGCCATGAGCAACCACCCTCCGAGGGATCCGGTGCCACGATCCCCGGAGACGGCGCCACGGGAACGAACCAGCCCGGGGACCAGAGGCCGGTTCGCCGACAACTCTCCTCATTCTGCCTGACAGGCGACCGGCCGGCCAGCCGCCAAGCCGCCACGCCGCACACTTCACCCCCGTGTGGGTGATGCGACCGGGTACGGCGGGAGGTGAGTATTGCCAGCAACAATGCTGGGCCCTAGCTGGCACGGCACTCCGTCGAGGCGCAAACGGTGGCACACGGGCAAGGGAGGCTGTCGTGACCTACTCGATCCCTAATTTAGCGGCCGGAGCGGCTCACCGGGCTCCACGGCACGTACACGGACACCGTAATGAACACGCACCTGTGGCGTGGGCGGGCCCTGCGCCGAATCGAACGCGACCTGACCAGCTCCGATCCGCGCCTGAATATGCTCTTCTCGTTGTTCACCCGGCTGGCCATGGACGAGAAAATGCCCCGCGTAGAGACGGTCGGGCCGCTCCGGCGGCTAGCGCGGCTGGGACTGCGCGCGGACAGTCACCGGACGGGTGATGATTGGCGCGCCTGGCCCCGTACGATTCTTTAGCATCCGGCCGGGATTCTATTAGCGAGCCCGGTCCGCCCGAACGCAGGCCGGTCGTGGGCTGGTGCACCCCTTCCGCGGTCCTCGTGTCGCGCAGCGAATACGCGTGACGGTGATGAATGGGCCGGGGTTGTCCGCGTGGCCGCAGCAATGGATGACCATCGCGGGGCGTCTCAGAGCAGGCGCAGATCGACCGCCCGCTCAATGGCCTCTGCGCGTGACGCCACCCCGAGTTTTTGGTAAACCGACCGCAGATGGGTCTTCACCGTATTGCGTGAAATGAAGAGGGTGGCTGCGATCTGCAGGTAGGTGCTGGTCGGCAGGAGCTGGAGGATGCGCAACTCGGCGGCGGTCAGCGGCTCGACGAGCGGGTGACGGGACCCGGCGGCGTCCGGCTGGGTAGCGTGCACTTCGAGGGCCGCACCGATCAGATGCTCGGTGAAGGGATCCGGTCGCACCCGGGAATAGTGCTCGATGAGGTAGCTGGTCACCTGAGGTGCGGTGGTGACGAGCGTGTTGCGGTAGCCCTCGTGGCGGGCCGTCTGGAGGACACCGCCCAGGATGCCCTCGGCCATGGGGTCGCCGCGTTCGATCGCGGCCGCGGCCAGGAGTATCTTGCGTTCCAGCGCGTGCCGCGGGGTCAAGTCACCGAGTGGCGGTGACTGCAGGTGTTCCTGCGCGGCGCGGTGGTCGCCGGCCGCGAGGGCGATCTTGGCCAGCAGCGGGCCACGGCGGGCGGCGGGCAGCCTGCTCGCCAAGTCAGCGGGGGTGCGCAGGTCGCCAAGCGACAGGCGCAGCAGCGCTTCCAGCTCATCGGCCCGCCGCAGCAGCGCCGATCTGGTCCGGGCCAGGACCAGCCGCGCCCCCGCAACGGTTGCCAGCGCCTCGTGGACATGCCCCCGGGCGGCCCAGATCATGGCGCGGTCGAGCAGCGTGAGGAACTCAAACACCGGCCGCCGCTGCTCGGTTATCGAGAGCACTCGTTCGGTGAGCTGTTCCGCGGTGTCGAGGTCCCGCCGCTCCAGCGCGCTGCCGGCCAGCACGCGCAGGCAATCCACGGTGAAGAAATGCTGGCCGAACCCCAGCCGCCGCGCCTGCCGCTCAACGGCCCTGGCGGCCTCGGTGGCCTTGGCCAGGTGCCCCGACTGGAACCAGGCCAGCGCCCGCGCACCGGGCACCATCACCAGCTTGACCGGCTCGGGCAGCTCAGGTATCGCCAGGGCAACGGCCGCCTCTCGCTCAACCGCCGGGAAGTCGTCCAGGCAGTTATAGACGCGGAGGAGGACCAACGGGACCGCAGCGTTCCACTCGTCGGTGAGCTGCGTCCGCCCCTGGATGGCCCGCGCCGCCAGGGCGGCCTCGATGGCCTGGTCCAACTGGCCGGTCACCCCGTAATGGAACGACCGTACCGCCGCGAACCGGGCGGCCAGCCTCGAGTCGGCCGGGATCGGCTTCGCGCGCTCAAGAAGGTCCAGGTAGCCGCCGCCGCGCGCCATGTCACCCCAAAGCAGCAGGTCGGCTGCCAGAGCCAGCAGCTTTTCCGGGGCATCCAGTACGAGCGATGCGTCAACCGCACTGAGATCCAGTGCGGGCGGCACGACCGGGCCCTGCAGGAAGTCGGGCACGACCTGATCCTGCAGCAGGCCCAGGCCCCGGTCGGCCTGCTGCCCGGCGAGGAAATGGCGGGCCGCACGGCGGGTCTCGCCGGTCGATTCGAACCACTCGGCCGCCCGGAGCTGGAGCTTCTGTTCCCGGGCCCGGTCCCTGGTGCGCAGCTCGGCGCGCAGCACCTGGCGCACCAGATGGTGGTACCGGAAGCTCGTTCGCTCATCATCGAGGGGCGCGAGAAACAGGTTGGCCGCGTCGATGCGGCGCAGCAGCGGTGCCGCGTCCTGCCTTCCGGTGACAGCCGCGCACGTGGCCACGGTCAGCACGCCAAGGACCGACGTATCAAGCATGAACTGGACCACCTCAGGCGGCTGCTGCTCAAGGACCTCCGAGACGAAGTAATCGGCGACCGCGTGGCTACGGATATCAAGTGCCCGCGCCATCCGCGCCGGATCCTTGCTGCCGCGAAGCGAGAGCGCCGCCATCTGCAGGACCGCGGCCCAGCCCTCGCTTCGCCGGTGAAGCAGCGCCAGCTCCTCAGCGCCGACCTCCACGCCGAACCTCGCCAGCAGATCACGGCTTTCGGCAAGGGAGAAGTACAGGTCCCGGTCCCGAAGCTCGCACAACTCGCCGGCCATCCGCAGCCGGTGCAGCCGCAGTGGAGGGTCGCTGCGGCCGGCCAGCACGAGCTGGGCGTTTCCGGCGGGCCAGCGCTCGACAAGATCGATCATGCCCGTAGCGGCGGCCGCCGCTGCGGCATGGAAGTCGTCCACGATGATCGCCGACCCTGCGGGCAGCTTCGCGGCATCGTTCACGATCGATGCGGTCACGTCGGCCGACATGGCGCTGTCCATCGTCAGCAGATCGGCGGCATCGGCGCCGAACTGCGGGGCTATCCCCCGGGGAGCCTCAACGAACCCGGTCCAGAACCGGACCGGATTGGCATCGGCCTGATCGCAGGACAGCCACGAGGTAAGACCAGGTGGCCTTGCCGCCGCCCAGCTCGACAGCAGCACGCTCTTGCCCGCGCCCGCCGACCCCACCACGATGGTCAGGCGCTTGCCGGCCCCTCCCATCAGCCGGTCATGCAGTGCTGACCTTGTGACCAGGGTGGCAGGCAACATCGTCGGCCGGAACTTCGCCAGGGCGAACCTGGCGCCCCGTGCAGCGCCAGGTCCAGTCGCGCCTGATACCACGCCTCTCCCGCAGCCCACCTTCAGGCGGTATCAACAGGCCGCTCTCTCCGTAGCAGCCTTCCACCGCATCCGCCACAGCGACACCCGCTGAACCGTGATGATCCGCTCGGCGGGCGCGGGTGACATCACCCCGTACGGGGGGTTTGCCCCGGGCGCGGGGATTCCACCGCGGCGGTGCCGCAGAACCGCAGGTCACCCTGGGAGGGGTGATGACGCAGGCCACCGCCACTAGGCACGCTGGAAGCACGCAGGAGCCCTGAGGTACCCATCGTGCATACAATCGCAGCGGCCTCATCAGCAGAACCGTTCGGCGCGTGGGCCTACCTGGCCGTCTTCGCGCTCATGGCGCTGTCGTTCGCCGGGATACCAGCGGTTGGAGCAACCGTCGTGGCTGGGGCGGCCGTCCTGGCCAGCCAGGGAAAGCTCAATATTTATGTGGTGCTTATCGTGGCGGCGCTGGGCGCCGAGGCTGGCGGCCTGGCTGGATACGGCATCGGGCACAGATGGGGCCGTAAGCTCGTGGACCACCCGGATCGCTGGCAGGCGCGAAGGCAGCAGGCCCTCGCTCGCGCAGAGGCGATCTACGCGAGATGGGGCCGGCTGGCCGTCTTCTTCACCTCGACCATGGTCTCTGGCATTCTGCGAATGAAGTACTCCCAGTTCGTGGTCTGGAACTTCATAGTTGGCGCCGTATACGTGCTGTCGGTCGGGCCTGCCGCCTACGGCGCGGGCAAGGTCTCGGCCGGTCAACAGGACGCGGGCAGCCTGGGCGCACTGATCGCCGGGCTGGCGATCGCTGCCGGGTCGGTCATGCTCGCAGGACGGTACTTCCGCCGCCGCAAGGCCCGCAGGTTGCTTGCAGGCGCCAGCGCCGATACGGCTAGCGAGGGATCGGGCTGACACCTTGCCGACGTGCCAGCAGCGCTTAACAAGCGCGAGTGAACAACAGTGGCCGCACCAGCCGTCCCCAGGCACCCATCAGCCGGGGCCCGGCGGGAATACCATCCAGGCGCGCGTCGTAGAGCATGAACGTATAACCCAGCCGCCGTGCCAGCGCCCCGTCAGTGGCGACCTGATCGCCGATCACCAAGCCGGGCCGGGGGAAACCCTGATAAGCCGCGGTCCGCAGCGGCTTGCCCGCAGATGCCAGGTAGACCACCCGCTTGCCCGCGGTGCTGGGCACGACCGACGGACGGCGCGGCGAGTTCGTGGCAAAGCACACCACCTGCAGATCCGGGACCGCCGCGAGCTCGCTGAGCACCAGCGCAATCCCCTGGTCAAGGGACTCCTGGCCGCTATCCCAGTACGCGACCAGCGGCTCCACGTCGAAGATCATCGTCCGCGCCGACAGCTTCCTGGCATGCCAGGCCACCTCACCGAGCCCCGTGACGCGCTCATAACCAGGTCTCACGCGGCCACCTCACCGGATGCGCCGGGACGGCGCTGCTGGTGAAACGCGGCCAGGCGTCGCAGCGTGACCCAGTCCACCGGGGTCTTCGGCGCGGGGACGCCGGGGCGGTTCCTGGGCACCCAGACCCGGAGCGCGCCGGGGCGGATCGTGCACCGCACCGGGGTCGCTACCAGCACCGCCTCGCCATCGATGCCGACCGGGATCTGCGGCGCGTCGGCGGTGATCTCGATCTTCGTCGTGGTCAGCACGCTCAGCCCGGTGGCATGTGCGCCACGGAGCAGGCCGACGGCCTGCCGCGCGCTGTCCACCGTGACGCCCACCACGCCGAGCGTGCCGCGATCCAGCCGGGCGCGGCGGCTCAGGCCGGCGATGTCCCCGGTTCCGTAGGGGTTGTTGGCCACCAGCAGCGCCTGCGGCGCCCTGATCTCGCTGCCGTCCACCCGGGCCATGAGCCGTGCCCCGCGGTGGCCTTGCAGCAGGTCCGGGAGCAGGTCCAGCGTGGTGCCCAGCTTGTCACCCCGGTAGGCCGGGGTCTTGACGACCTCGGCATACGCGCCGAACGACGCGTTGTTTACGAATGTCTGGCCACCGATCGCGCCGAGGTCGACGCGCAGTTCGACACCATCGGACAGCGCGCCAAGGCACGCCGCAGGGTCGTCACGGTCCAGCCCCAGATCCAGGGCGAAGTGATTGCGGGTGCCCGCCGTGATCACTACGAACGGGAGGCCATGCTGGGCGGCGACGCCGGCCACCAGGGCCTGCGTGCCGTCGCCGCCCGCGACACCAAGCAGGTCGGCGCCGGCGGCGACGGCCTCCTGGGCGACTCTCGCGACGTCGGTCGGCTCCGGGCCGGCCATCAGGAACACCTCGGCGCCGAGCCGCTCGGCCTTGCGTTTCAGATCGAACTTCTCAACCTTCCCACCGCCGGACCTCGGGTTCATGATCAGGTACGGGTGCACGGCAGCCGGCGCCGCCGGCCGCTCGGGCATGTGCCCGCCCGCCCGGTCGCCCTCCGCCACCGCCAGGCGCGCGGTCGCGCCCGCGAGCACCCACGCAGCGGCCGACGCGGCGGCAACCCACAGCAGCCCGGCGTAGGCATAGACGGCGATCACCGCGACCGGCGCAAGGACGAAGGCCGCGAGCGACAGCCAGCGCCGCAGGCCCCGCTGGGAAAGGAAGAGGAACGCGGCGGCCGCACTCAGTACCGCGCCCCCCAGGCCCACGGCCAGCATCGCGATACTCCACAGGCCAGCGAAGACCGCCAAGATCACGACCGCCAGGCACCCGAAACCGAAACTCAGGCGCGCCAGCCAGCGGCGCGAGCCCGTGATCTGAGGGCCCGGCTCCGGCGTCACGGCCACCACCAGCCCAGGCGCTCCGCGGCCACCTTCCGGCCAGGCCGGCCGGGCAGGCCGAGATAGACCATCCTCTCGTCCACGGCCGAATTGTCACCCTTATGGCGGCTCCAGCGCCTCACCCAACCGGGGGTGACCAGCGGATGAATCCGAAGTGCCGCACGGCCGCGAGGGCGCCGCCGAGTCCGGTCACCCCTGAAAGGGTGATGACGCGGACCCGGCCGCCGGGCACGCTGGACAGGGCTGGCCGGGCCCGGGTTCTGTGGAGATGCGGTGCCGATGCTCAAACTGGCGCGCGGGCTGAGCCTGTCGTCATTCCGCCGCGAGTGGCTGGCCAAGGACATCGTGGCGGGGCTTGTGCTCACCACCCTGCTGGTCCCGCAGGGCATGGCTTACGCGGAACTGGCGGGCCTGCCGCCGATCACGGGTCTGTACACCTCCATCTTGTGCCTGCTTGGCTATGCCGCCTTCGGCCCGTCACGAAAAAGGCGACCCCGAGCGGGCGGTAGCACTGGCCTCCATGCTCGCGATCATGGTCGCGGCGATCATGATCCTGGCGGCGGTGGCGAAGCTCGGCTTCATCGCCGACCTGATCTCCAAGCCAACGATGATCGGCTACATGAACGGCCTGGCACTGACGATCCTGATCGGGCAGCTGCCGAAGCTGTTCGGGTTCAAGGTCGAGGCGAAGGGCCTGCTCGGTGAGCTCGGCGGCTTCGTCAAGGGGCTGGCGGATGGTGACGCGGTTGCCGCCGCGGCCGCGGTCGGGATCGCCGGGATCCTGCTGATTCTGGTCCTGCAGCGCTGGCTGCCGAAGGTCCCGGCCGTGCTGATCATGGTGGTGCTCTCGATCGCGGCGACGACGGTATTCGGCCTGGCAAGCCATGGTGTCAGCCTGGTCGGGGTGCTCCCCAAGGGATTCCCGCCGCTGACGATTCCCGATGTCCGCCTGGCCGACGTCGGGCCGCTGTTGGCGGGGGCGCTGGGGATCGCCGTGGTCTCGCTCGCCGACACGATCTCCACGGCGTCCGCGTTCGCCGCCCGCACCGGGCAGGAGATCCACGGCAACCAGGAGATGATCGGCATCGGCGCGGCGAACCTGGCCGCCGGGTTGTTCCAGGGGTTCCCCGTGAGCACCAGTGGATCGCGGACCGCGGTGGCGGAACGGGCGGGCGCGAAGACTCAGCTCACCGGCATCACCGGGGCGGCTCTGATCATTCTGATGATCGTGCTGGTCCCGGGCTTGTTCCGGAACCTGCCCCAGCCCGCGCTGGCCGCCGTGGTGATCACGGCATCGCTGTCGCTTGCCGACATTCCAGGCACTGTGCGGCTCTGGCGGCAGCGCAAGGCGGAATTCCTGCTGTCGATCGCGGCCTTCCTGGGTGTCGCCTTGCTTGGCGTGCTGCCGGGGATCGCGATCGCGGTCGGCCTGTCGATTCTCAACGTCTTCCGGCGGGCGTGGTGGCCCTACGACACGGTCCTCGGGCATGTGGAAGGGCTCGAGGGCTACCACGACATACGCTCGTATCCGCACGCCAGACATCTGCCAGGCCTGGTGATCTACCGCTTCGACGCGCCGCTGTTCTTCGCCAACGCCAAGACGTTTCGTGACGAGGTGAGGCGGCTAGCCCGGGCCGACCCACCACCCACCTGGATCCTGATCGCAGCGGAGCCGGTGACCGACGTGGACACCACCGCCGCCGATGTGCTTGAGGAGCTTGACGAAATGCTGAACGCCAAGGGCATCAGCCTGGTGTTCGCCGAGCTCAAGGACCCGGTGCGGCGCAAGATCGAGCGCTACGGGCTCACCCGCACGATCGAGGCACGCCACTTCTTCCCAACGGTCGGCGCCGCCGTCGCCGCGTTCCGCCACGAAACCGGCGCCCAATGGGCCGCCGGCCAACCCGGCGCCGACCCGGCCGCCCCAGGTCAGGCAACTGCCAATGCCGACGCGCCGGATGACGGCGCCGCATCCGCACCCGGTCGCAGGGTGCCTTGATGATTACCTGAGTGCCTCAGTGATTTGGCGTTTGTGAATCGATGACGTCAGCCACGCGCCGCAGGGCGCGGGCTGCCCGGTCCCGCGGTCTCAGCTTCCCAAGCTCCGCCACTAGCTCGGCGAGAAGCTCCCGCAACGGCGTCAGGTCAAGCACCCCCGGCTCACCGCCGCCGTTGACCACCCGTCTGGCCCGCGCGGCGCTCGTCGTCTGGCGTACCTGGTCAGAAAGGCGGCCGACGACAGCGTCGGCAAGGCGCGTGCCACTGGCAATCCTGACGTCGCCGCCGCTGAGGTCAGCGTCCGGCCCGGCAGGCGTATCGGGAGCGGCGGCAGGCGGCGGCTCCTCAGGCACCGGAATCACCCTCTTTCCGGAAGGTGTCTGTCATCGTCATTAGCGGCCAGGTTCTGACCCTCGACCTCCAGCATGTTCGAGCCGCCCCAGGAGTGTCGTCACCCATCCGAGGGTGATCTCGGTCACAGCCGCCCCGGCGGGCACGGCAGCGGAACGATCACGAGCTCCGGGTCACCCGCGGAGGGGTGATGACGCAAGCCCCGGCCGCCAGGCATCCTGACAGGACGCCAGACAATAGGAGACCGGGAGGAGCGACCCCGGTGCGATCACAAACATATGAGATCACTTTCTTGGGACGAGCCGGCACCACGCTATGCGCAGAATTCGACGACTGCGAAGTCACCATCGGCCCGGGCACGACAACCCTTCATGCCGAACTGCCAGACAAGGGAGCCCTCACTGGGCTCATGGAGCGGATCAGCGGCCTCGGGCTTGAGGTGATCGACGTGAGCCTCGTGGCGCCGCCACCCGGGCACTGACTGACCTCGCCCAGGTCACGACGGCGCTGCCGATGGGCCGCGGCGTGGTGGACACCGCCCCGGTCTCACCGGGTTCATCCCTCATCGGGTGATGTCCGGCTGTCACTCTCCCGGCAGGATCGGGGCATCGGAAGAGCGAACGACTCCAACTTCGCGCTCTGGCGGTTCCGGCTTCGGCAGCGAAGGGAGCGCTCGTGGCTGGGCGCCCGTGCGGCGTTGCGGCCAGAACGGGAGGTGGACCGGATGGCGGTACGGAATATCGCGCATCTGAGCGTTGAGCAGCGCGTGGCCAGGGGAAATGAGGCGCGGGAGCGGACGCCTGCGTCGAGTCATTCGCGGTGGGCTGCTGCCACCGACCGCGCGGACCCGGTCGCCCTCCTTGAGGAACAGAACGCTACCCGTGAGCCGGACCTGGTACCGGTGCGTCACGGCCGGATGATGGTCTCGCCGTTCACCTTCTACCGAGGCGCAGCCAAGATCATGGCGGCGGACCTGAAGGACACGCCAGTGGCCGGCCTTGGCGCCCAGTTGTGCGGTGACGCGCATCTGTCCAATTTCGGCGTGTTCGCCTCACCGGAACGGCGGCTGCTCTTCGACCTGAACGACTTCGACGAGACCCTGCCGGGGCCGTTCGAGTTCGATGTCAAGCGGATGGCGGCCAGCTTCGCGATCGCGGGCCGCAACAACGGGTTCCCCAAGGCCGACACGCGCGCGTCGGCCCGTGCGTCGGTGACGGCCTACCGGGAGGCAATGGCCGGGTTCGCACGGATGCGGACCATGGACGTCTGGTACGCGTGCCTGGACGAGGACGAGCTGATGCGGGCGGTCCGCGGCGTTGTCGCCGGGACGGCGCAGGCGGCGAAGGCCGCGAAGAAGCAGCCGAAGGCGGCCATGAAGAAGGCCAGGGAGCAGGAGAAACTGGCGGTGCGGGGCGGGAGGCAAGTGGAGAAGACCGCCGAGAGGGCACGCACCAGGGACAGCGTGCAGGCGCTGTCCAAGCTCGGTGAGCTGGTCGATGGGACCTACCGGATCGTCAGCCAGCCGCCGATCATCGTCCCGGCGCGCGACTTGGCGGCCACCTACGGCCTTTCCGTCGAGGAGGCCGGCCACGCGGTCCGCGAGCAGTTCCGCTCTTACCGGGCCACCCTGCAGGACGATCGCCGTCACCTGCTGGAACGCTTCCAGATCGTGGACATGGCCCGCAAGGTCGTCGGCGTTGGCAGCGTCGGCACCCGGGCGTTCATCGTCTTGCTCCAAGGACGCGATGCCTACGATCCGCTGTTCCTGCAGATCAAGGAGGCGACGGCCTCGGTTCTCGAGGCATGCCTGCCCAAGAGCCGATACCGGCAGCACGGTGAGCGCGTGGTCCAGGGGCAGCGGATGATCCAGGCCGCGAGCGACATCTACCTCGGCTGGACCAAGGGCCTGGATGTACGCCGCCATTTCTACTGGCGCCAGCTGCGGGACATGAAGGGCTCAGCGCTGGTCGAGGCGATGACACCGCTCGGGCTGACCTTTTACGCCCGCATTTGCGGATGGACCCTGGCCCGTGCCCACGCCCGCTCCGGAGACCCGGTCGCCATTGCCGCCTACCTCGGCGACGGCGATGCGTTCGACCGGTCGGTCACCGACTTCTCGCAGCGCTATGCCGATCAGAACGAACAAGACTTCCAGCAGTTTGTCAAGGCAGTTCGGAGCGGGCGGCTGGAAGCACTCGAAGGCGTCTGACCGGAAAGCGGACAGGGCGTGGACGCGCAGCCGGCCATGGCGGAAGTCCGCAGCCTCGAGGTGCGCTGGATCTTCCCGGGCCACCTGGAGGCCGCGATGGCCGAATGGTTTGACCGCTTCCCGGCAGCGGCGGAGTTGCAAGAGGACGTTTACCTGCTCGATCCGCACTTGCCCGGGCTTTCGGTGAAGGTCCGCAGTGCAAGGGCATTCGAGGTGAAGGCCTACCGCGGCAGTCCCGGAATCCTCGATGCGGCGGGACGCGCCCGCGGGCGCATGGAGTCCTGGCAGAAGTGGTCCTTTCCCGTTGCGCCGCCGGGCAAGCTCAGCGGTGACCTGGCCGGGTGGAGGCTGGTACGCAAGAAGCGGCGGATCAGCCAGTTTGCGCCGGCAAATGGGCGGATTCGCGCGGTCCCTGCCGGGCCGGGCGGGGAGCCGGGGTGTGCCGTGGAACTCACCGAGGTCCGCTTGAGTGGTGCGGCCTGGTGGACCCTGGGCTTCGAGACGACCGGGCCTGCCGGCTTGCTGCGCAGCCACCTTGAGGCCACCGCCGCACTCGTGTTCGCCGATCCCCCGCCGGAAGGCATGGAACTCGGCACAGAGAACTCCAGGTCCTATGTGGAGTGGCTCCGCCTCGGGTTACGGCCGGACCGCGCGGAGCAGCAGGTAATCGATGATCCGGCGGCGCCAGAGCAGGTCTGCCTGCCACAGCAGCAGGCGGGCGGCGGCCTGCTGCCCCAGCGGTGCGCCCGCAGGGGCCTCCAGGCGCGCTGCCGTGAGCCGGAGCGCGGGGGCAATGACGCGGTCGCCACACACGGTGACCTGCACCTCGGCCAGGCCGGCCGCCCGGGCGGCCGCAGCTATCTGCCCGGCTGTCATGGCCATGCCGCACCGCAGCCCGAACACCCGCAGCTGGGTCGCGCCGGCGAGCACCTCAGCGGGCGTGACAGGCCACCGCTGGACCGGAATGTCGGAAATGCTGAGCACGCCGCCGGGCCGCAGCACCCGGTAACACTCGTCAAAGAAGGCCTTCCGGGACCGGAAATGGAACGCCGCCTCCACGCTGATGACCCCGTCCACGGCCGAGTCAGCGAGCGGCAGCCGGGCAGCGTCGCCTGCCACGGGTGCGGCCGCGGCCGCCCGCAACCGGTCCCGGCCAGCGACCAGCTGCCACCGGGTGATGTTCACCGCCACCAGACGGCGCGGCCGTAAGGTCTCGGCGATCAGCGGGTCCTGGGTACCTAGCCCGTTCCCCACATCAACGATCACGCCCCCCGCAGGCAGGGCCGACGCGAGCGTTGCCACGAGCCGGCGGCAGGCGTTTTCGGCCTCATCCTCCGAACCGGGCCCTTCCCACAGCCCCAGGTTCAGCCAGCCGGGCGCCAGCGTCAGGAAAGAGTCCGCTCCGATGCTCTCGTAAACTCGCGCGGCGGGATTGGCGCCCTGCCTGACCATCGCGGCGGCGTGCCGCACGTGCTGGCCCGTCCACCCGGTGATCCACCCTGGCTTGGCTACCATCCCAGACCACTGTACGGACACCGCCCACGGCAGGGTCTGGCCATCCCGGCCCCGGCCTGCCCTGGCTGGCTCACCCAGCCCTCCCAGGAACGGCACCTGACATGCGGGGGCCGCGGTCCGGGCCGTCAGGCGATCCTGCGGGCGCCCGGCCCGGGCAGCGGGGTGACCTCCCGCGGTGAGTCCAGCACGTGCCCGTCGGTGCAGGCGACCTGAAGCTGGATGCCGGCGCCGCAGTCGCGGTGGGTGAGCTGCACCTGGGGACCGGCCGGCCCGGCCGCGTACTTGTCACCCCACTCCATCAGCGCGACAAGCACCGGGTACAGGTCCAGGCCCTGCTGGGTCAGCCGGTACTCGTGCCGGGCGCGCTGGCCGTGCTCCTGGTACGGCACCCGGCGCAGTATCCCGTCGGCCACCAGGCGGGAAAGCCGGTCGCTGAGAATCTGCCGCGGCGCCTGGGTGCGGCGCCGCATGTCATCGAACCGGCGGACCCCGTTGAACGCCTCACGCAGCACCAGGAAGGTCCACTTCTCACCGATCAGGCTCACCGCCGCGCCGATCGTGCAGTTGGCCGTGTCGTACTCGAGGATCCAGGGCCGCGCCATGACTGCATGCTAAGTCTAGTTGACAGACTCAGCAAGCAGGGTGGAGGCTGGGTTCGTGAGGCGAACCCAGATACGTGCACGGCGGGCTGGAGATTTTGACATACGACGGCCGTGCGTCACCGACCGCGAGGCCATCGCGGAGTTCCTCACTGGCCTGTCGCCACGGGCCCGCTACCTGAGGTTCTTCTCCGGTGCCCCGCCGACCGGCTCGGCCATGCTGCGCCTGCTCGGGGGCGGGGCCGCCCATACGGACGTGCTGGTGGCCACCGATGACGATGTGATCATCGGGCATGCCATGGCCGGTGACCGGGCCGGGCCGGGCGGCACCCGGCTGACCGAGATCGGCGTGGTGGTGGCCGATGGCTACCGGGGCCTGGGGCTGGGTTCCGCGCTGATACGCCGGATGGTCGCCCGCGCCCGGCTGCGTGGCGTGACCGCCGTGGTCATGGAGGTGCTCGCGGAGAACCGGCAGGTGCTCACCATGATCGCGGACCACTGGCAGGTGACGAGCGAGGACCGGTCCGGTGCCTGCATCACCATCCGGGCCCCGCTGCCGCCCGGGACGGGGCGGGAGCATCCGTGGCTGCCGGGAACCGGGAAGCATCCGTGGCCGCCGGGAGCCGGGGACCATCCGTGGCTGCCGGGAACCGGGAAGCATCCGTGGCTGGCGGGGGCCGGGACGGAAGCCGTGGCTGCCGCGATCGGAGGAGGAACGGCACGGTGAACGACGCGAACGGCAGGCGGCGCACGTACGAGTGGGCGGACCCCGCACCGTCCGCGGCCGCGGCCAGGGAACTGGACGGTATCTCGTTCTTCGGTGAGCTGATCGCGGGCCGGCTCCCGCCGCCGCCCATTGCCGCGACGCTCGGTTTCGGCTGGGTGTCCGTGGCGCCGGGGAAGGTCGTCTTCGAGATCACCCCCGCCGAGTACCACTACAACCCGATCGGGTCCGTGCACGGCGGCGTGTACGCCACGCTCTGCGACTCGGCGTGCGGCTGCGCGGTGCACAGCATGCTCCCGGCCGGCGCGTACTACACCTCGCTGGACCTGTCGGTCAGGTTCATCAGGCAGATCACCTCCCGGACCGGGCGGCTGCTGTGCGAGGGGACCGTGGAGCACCTCGGCTCCCGCACCGCCCTGGCCGCCGCCCGGCTCACCGATTCCGCCGGGAAGCTCTACGCGCAGGCGACGAGCAGCTGCATGATCTTCCGCCCCGGGTGATAGGCCGGGGCTTCCCCTGCCGCCGGCCGGGTGCCCACCGCCCGGGGCGCCCGGCCGGACGGCTCAGCGGTATCCGCCGGAGATCACCGGGACCCGTGGCTCAGCACGGGCCGTCGTCGTTCCACGCACCGGACGGGCCGCCCGGGACCTCGTCGTAATTCCACTGGTTGGCGGTCCAGTTGTGGCCGCCGTGGGAGACCACGTTGCCGGACACGTAGGCGGTGTTCGACACCCAGGCCGCGGCGCAGCTCCCGGTGGGGCTGGGCGACGGAATCGGCGTGGGCGAGGGCGACGTCGGCGTGGGCGTCGGGGTCGGGGTGGGCGACGGCGACGTGTGGTTCGCGAACGCCACCGTGAACGCGGTGAAGTCCCAGGGGTTCTGGGCCACCCCGCTGCACTCGCTGGAGGTGAAGCCGGGGTCGACCGGGGTGCACTGGCGGTCCCGGTTGAGTGACCAGAACGTGTACCGGCTCATCCCGGAGTTCTCCGCGAAGGTCAGCACCGTCTGGAAGTCGCTCTGGTAGAAGAACTCGGCGCTGTCGGTCCGGCCGTTCATGCCGGAGAAACCCTCATGCGCGTAGGCCTGCGCGCTGGACCAGCCGAACGTGCTCATCAGCTGGGCGTTAACGTCCTGGAGCGCGGTGACCTGCGAGGATGCCCCGCTGAAACCGCCGTCGAACGGCATGATCGTGTAGTCGTTCGGCGTGAAGCCCAGGCTCTTGGCCTCGTCGAGCAACTGCTGCCCGAAGTAGTTCGCGCCGGTCGTCGTGGACGGCATCGTGATCGAGATGAACAGGCCGGGGTCCTCCTGCTGGAGGATCTGCGCGGCACCGAGTTCGTTGGCGATGGCGGCCGAGTTCTCGATCTCCGGCTCCTCCAGGTCGAAGTCGAATGCGTGCAGGCCATAGGTCGTGATCACCTGCTGGTAGGCGGCGGCCGTCGCCGCGGCCGAACCGCATACCTGGCCGAGCTTGGTGCCGTTGTAGCCGCCGGCCGAGACGATGACGTCGCCGCCGTCCGCGCGGATCTGGCCGATGACGCTCGCCACCTGGGTGTCCGACGAGACCGGGTCGGTGGCGTCCCAGGACGGCGTGCAGGACCCGCCGCCCGCCAGGATGAACGCCATCTCGAAGGCCTTCTGCCCGGTGGCCGACATCACCTGGCCGACATCGGGGGCATTGGAATCCAGCGTGCTGTAGTAGGGCGCCGACTCATACCAGTTGACCGACAGCGCGGCGGCCTTCGCCAGGGCCTGGGTGGCGGCGCCGGGCGCGGCGGCCAGGGCGGAGGGCGCGGCGGCCTGGGCGGTGGGCGCGGCGGCCTGGGCGGTGGGCGCGGCGGCCAGCGCGGCGGCGGCTAACCCGCCGGTGAGCAGCACGGCCGAGCAGGCGGCCGTGACGGCGCTGGCCTTGCCATGCAGGCCGGCCGGGGCCAGCCGGCGCAGCCGGGCAAGGGGGCGCGGTGCGGTGGAGCGAGGCGGACGGCGGAGCGGGGAGTGAGGCACGGATCCTCCTTGAGCGGGAGTAAGGAGCCTTTACTAATAAGAAACTTTCCTATTAGTAAGTCGACGCTATGCCGGTCCGGTCCAGCGGTCAATCGGAATGGCGGGATCCGCGCCATTCCGGAATGGCGTCCCGCACCACGCTCACCCCGCGATGATCATGGCGTTTGGTCACGCTGAACTGCGTCTGGGTATCGCTGCTGCTGCTCGGCCTGGCCGCCGCCGCGGTCGCGGCGGACCGGCGGCTGCCGGAGCCGGCCGTATAGTGGCGCCCATGCCGGACGGCCCGCAGGTTCCACGGGAACCGGTCACCTCGGTCGCCGGGGCGATAGCGCGGATGGAGGCGATCGGCGCCGCGCTGCCCGCCCGGGACGGCCTGGCCTGTTTCAATCGCATGTACCTCGCGGTGACCCAGGCCGTGGGCGCGGACCTGGGCCACGGGTTCTTCGCCGACCCGGCGTTCATGACCAGGCTCGACGTGACGTTCGCCAACCTGTACTTCGACGCGGTGCAGGCCGCGGGCACCCCGGCGGCGGTGCCGGTGGCCTGGCGCCCGCTGGCGGAGCTGCGCGGCGCGGCCGGGATCGAGCCGATCCAGTTCGCCCTGGCCGGCATGAACACGCACATCAATCACGACCTGCCGGTGGCGGTGGTCACCACCTGCGCCGAGCTGGGCACCGCGCCGGGCGATGGCTCGCACCTCGCGGACTTCCAGAAGATGGACGCGCTGCTCGACGCGGCGGAGGAGGACATCAGGAGGTCCTTCGAGTCGGCACCGGAGCTTGCCGTGGACGACCACCTGCGCGCCGTGGACAACCTGGTCGCGTGCTGGGCCATCAACTCGGCCCGGGACCTGGCCTGGCGCAACGCCCTGGTGCTGTGGGAGCTGCGCGGTAACGCCGCGGCCCGCGGGCTGTTCCTCGACGGCCTGGCCGGGGTCACCGCGCTGGCCGGCCGGCTGCTGCTGACCGCCGTCTAAGGTCGGCAGGTGGACGAACTGCACTACGACCTGGAGCGGGACGCGGTGCGCGTGGTGCTCACCGACGGCGGCGGTCGGGTCCTGCTGTTCCACGTGCTGACCCCGGATCAGGCACCGGATGGCTGGTGGGAGCTGCCCGGCGGGGGCATCGATCCCGGCGAGTCCTACCTGCAGGCCGCGGTCAGGGAGATCCGCGAGGAAACCGGGCTGACCCTCGACCCGGCCCAGGTGGGCCCGCCGTCATGGCGGCGCGACACCACCTGGCTGTCTCGGGGCGTCCGGCGGCTCCAGCACGAGGTGGTGGTGCGCGCCCGGGTCGCGGCGGACCGGCCGGTGGTCGTGGACGGCGGCCGGACCCCCCAAGAGGTGGAGGACATGGTTACGTTCCGCTGGTGGCCGGTGCCCGAGATCACCGGGAGCCGGGCGCGGTTCTACCCGGGCCGCCTGCCCGAACTGCTGCCGGCCTTCCTGGCCGGGGAGACCATCGACGAGCCCTTCGAGCGCTGGAACTAAGCGCTCGAAGGGCTCGCCGACCGGTCCTGGGTTAGGAAGTGATCGTCCAGGAGAAGGTGGCCGACCCGTGCGCACCGGTCCCGTCGGTTGCCGTCACCGTCACCGAGGTGGTGCCCAACGTGGTGGGCGTGCCGCTGATGGTGCAGGTGGAGGCGTTGATGGACAGCCCGGCCGGGAGCCCGGTCGCGCCGCACGTGATCGCTCCCGGCGTGACGACGGCCGTGTCGCTCGTGCCGATCACCAGCGGGGTGATCGCACCGGCGGAGCGGACGCTGGTCTGGCTGCCGGGGTTGGTGACGGTCACCGTGTTCGGCGACGTGACGGTGAACGTGAAGGTCACCGCGTTCGAGGCCGTGGTGCTGTCGGTGGCGGTCACGGTCACCGAGAACGGGCTGCCGGCCTGCGTGGTAGGCGTGCCGCTGATCACGCCGGTGGCGGTGTTGATGGTCAGCCCCGGCGGCAGGCCGGTGGCCGACCACGTGAACGTGGTGATGCCCGTGTCGGAGTCGGTGGCCGACATCGCGTGGCTGTAGGCCGTGCCGACGGTCCCGGACTGGCTGCCGGGGTTGGTGACGGTCACCACGTTGTGGATCGTCCAGGTGAAGGTGGCCGACCCGGACGCGCCGCTGGTGTCGGTGGCGGTCACGGTCACCGAGAACGGGCTGCCGGTTGCCGTGGTGGGCGTGCCGCTGATCACGCCCGTGGTGGCGTTGATGGTCAGCCCCGGCGGCAGGCCGGTGGCGGAGTAGGTCAGCACCTGGCTGGTGTCGGTGTCGGTCGCGACGATCTGCAGCGGCGTGATCGCGGTGCCCGAGCTGTTCGTCTTGCTACCAGGGTTGGTGACCGAGATCGTGTTCGAGGACGAGCTGGCGTTGCAGACCGTCACCGCGATGTACAGGTCCTGGGCCGGGCTGGTGCCGGTGAAGTGGATGTGGACGGCCTGGTCCTCGACGCCTCCGCCGGTGGCCGAGATCTGGTTGTTCAGCGTCACCGTGCCCGCGGAGGACGTGAACGACTGGCCCACCGTGGGGTGCGAGGGCAGGGCGAAGGATGTGCCGTCCACCGTCAGCACCGGACTGATGAGGTTCGCGCTCGCGGTCGACGTGCCGGAATTGCAGGTCGACGCGACCTGGCTGGCAACCAGGCCGATCGAGTGCCCGCTGCCCGACATCTGGGCATTGACCGAGGTGACGCGCGAGTACGCGGCCACGGTACTGGCCGTGTCGAGCGTCAGGCCCGTGGTGAGCAGCCCGGCGATGTTGACGTTGGGCTGGAACACCAGGGCCGGGCCGGTCGAGAGGGCGAGGCCTTGCGGGGAGGCGGTGGTGAGCCCGGCCGGCGCCGAGGCGCCATAGGAGGAGCTGCCGCCGCTCGGGGTGGCCGCCGCGGGCGCCGCGGCCAGCACAACGACGGTGCCCGCGAGGGCCAGCGACCCAGCGGCCGCGGTGACTCTGGTGAGTAGCCGGTTCATGAACGCCCCTCCGCTTCGCCCCACGGCGTCAACGATAAGTTACTTTTAGCAAGGATACAGTAACAAAGAGTTACTTAGGGTGGCGGCAGCGGACTCAGGCACGCTCCCACACGCCAAACGCGTCGTTGTTGCGTGCCGCGCCGTTGGCGACGGCCCCGTCGGTCCACAGGTAACTGGGCGAGGCCTCCACGGTGCCTTGCGGGAAGGGCAGCCCGTTGCTGGTGGCCTCGATCCGGCTGGTGACCCAGGGCCCGGTCCAGGAGCCCTTGTTGCCCGCGTCGGTGGTCACCGCGCCCTGCTGGAACTGGGTGATCCGGAACTGCTGGGTGGAAGAGGGCAGCGGGATGGGGGTCCCGCCGTTGTTGGTGTAGTCCGCCAGGCCCGCGGCGTGGTCGAAGACCGGGCCGGACAAGGGGGCCTGGAAGTGGAGAACGCACTGGCTCGCCGCGGTGAGGCGGCCGGTACTGCAGGAGGGCGCGGTGATGGTGAAATACACCGCGGTGCCCTGCTGGGGGTAGTAGATGCTGAACTCGATCCCGTCGCCCTGGTTCGCGTCGAGCGGCACGAAGTGAGCGAACTGCGGGGTGGTGGAGTTGACGAACGTCTCGACGAACGCCACCCACTGCACTCCCGTGGGGCAGATGAAGCCCGGGTCGAGGTTCTCCGCCACGAGACAGGTCTCGATGCCGGTCCTGGCATAGGTGTCGCCGCTGCCCTGCGAGCCGTTGGAGAGCTGGATGTAGGCCTGCGGGTACAGGAAGTCGTCCGGCACGTCAGCTGACGGGCGGCCGGCTGGCCGGCCGGGTGGCGCGGAAACCACTGGCTGGTTAGGTACCGAGATCACGGCATGGATGAACCTGAAGTCGCGGTTACTGGCCTCATAGCCCGCGTAGCTGACGGTGGCGGTCACCGGCAGAGACTGCGCCGCGTGCGCCTTCCCCGGCGGGGCGAGCCTTGTGCCGGCGTGCGCAGGCGCCGCGAAGCCGGCCATGGCCATGACCGCGCTTGTCACGGCCGTGGCTGAGAGCATGGTGACGATGCCTCTGCGCATCGGTGGATTCCCTCCCCTATGTCGCCGGGCCGGGCCCCCCGGAGGCGATCTGTGGCTCTGATCCGGGAGCACCTTACCATGAGTAGCCATCCAATTACCTGGTGTAAGGATTCGGCGGCTGGGCAGGCGGCGGATCGGGCCGGCCCCCGGGGCCCTGGCCGGCGAGGATGGCCTGCGTGGCTGAACTGCGCATGGCACATACCGCCGACCTGGGCCCGGCCGACCTCGAGGCGGCCCGCGCCCTGCTGGACGAGGTGTTCCTCGGGGAGATGACCGATACCGACTGGGAGCACGGCCTGGGCGGGATGCACGCCCTCGTCTGGGACGGGCCGGCGCTGATCGGGCACGGGTCGGTGATCCAGCGCCGCCTGCTGCACCGGGGGCGGGCGCTGCGGGCCGGGTACGTCGAGGCGGTCGCGGTGCGCCCGGACCGCCAGGGGCAGGGGCACGGCGCGGCCCTGATGGCCGCGCTGGAACGGGTCCTGCACGGTGCCTACGACCTGGGCGCGCTCGGGTCCACCGACGAGGGCGCGGGCTTCTACGCGGCGCGCGGCTGGAAGCTGTGGCGGGGACCGTCCTCGGCGCTCACCCCGGCCGGCGTCCGGCGCACCCCGGATGACGACGGCTGCCTGTACGTGTTCGAGCTGGACGTCCCGCTGGACCTGACCGGCGAGCTGACCTGCGACTGGCGCGACGGGGACGTCTGGTAGCTCAGGCCCGCAGCCGCTCGGCGAAGAAGGCCATGACCCGGTCCAGGGCGGCCCGGGTCGGGTGACCGGGCGTGTCCACCAGGTCCCCGGTGAGCACCGAGTGGGCGCCCTTCCTGATGCCGTAGGGGTTGCCCGGCGACGAGTCGATCTCGATGGCCTCGAAATTCTCGCCCAGTTCCCGGCGGAGCGTGGCGAACCGCTCCGGCGGGCAGCCCCTGTCCGCCGAGAAGCGCAGCCCAAGCACGCACAGCCCGTCGCTGGTGCGACCCTTGACGGTGGCCAGGTCGGCCGGGTCCAGACCGAGTGCGGCGCGCTTGCGCGCGGTGACCGGCGCGGGTGCCCCTGGCTGGCTGAGCACCGGCGCGAGCACGGCCGGCTCGACCGCCATCGCCAGGGCGAACCCGCCGGTGAAGCACATGCCGACCGCGCCCACCCCGGGCCCGCCGCACTCGGCGTGCGCCTGGGCGGCCAGCGCCCGCAGCCACGTGACGGCCGGCGGAGTCCGGTCGGCGAGCAGGTGGAACTCCCGGGACACGCACACCTGCCGCAGGGACCTGCGCATGTCGCTGCCGCCGAACGGCGCGCCCGGCCGCCCGAAAAGGGACGGCAGGTAGGCCCGGTACCCGGCGTCGACGAGCCGCTGCCCGAAGGCGGTCACGCCCGGGTGCAGCCCGGGCATCTCGTGCACCACGATCACCGCCGGGCCACTGCCGCCCCGGTACACCTCGTGCGTGCGCCCCTCGTGCGTGAACGTGGTGACGTCGAACCCTGGCACCGCATCGGTCATGGGACGCTCCCGCGGTCGTAGTTGCGGGGCACGGCACTCGGCGCGAGCGGGGCCCCGGCCCTACTCTGCCAGAAGCGCCCCCGCCGGCCGAGGGCGAAAGGTCATCAGAAAGGATGCTCGGATTGCCAGCCATCGAGACGGCTTATAAAGCTTTCACTGCCAGGCAAAAAGGGCCATAATTGCGGCACTAACGGGGACCGGGCGGCCAGGGAAGGCCGCCGGGTGATCAAGGGGAGCCATCATGCCAGAGAATTCCTTCGTGCCATTGCCCGGCAGCGAGCGAGCGCCGCTGGCCGGCGCCCAGCCGGCCGGTGATCTGAACGACTCCGCGCGGATCGAGGTGACGCTGGTCACCCGCCGCCGGGAAGCACTGCCGGCCGAGGTCGTGACCGGCCCGGCAACGCTCAGCCGCGCCGAACTCGAAGCGCGGCACGGCGCGGATCCGTCGGACGTGGCGCTGATCGGCGACGTGCTCGGCCGGTTCGGTATCGAGGTAACCGGCACCGACGCCGGGGCCAGGCGGGTCACGGTGGCCGGCCCGATCTCCGCCTTCTCGCAGGCCTTCGGGGCGTCGCTGCGCCTGGTCAGCGCCCCGCACCCGACGGCGAACGGTGGCACGGCGGAGCACCGCTACCGGGTCGGCGGCCTGCACGTCCCCGCCGAACTGGACGGCGTGGTGCTCGCCGTGCTCGGCCTGGACGACCGGCCACAGGCCACGCCGCAGATCAGGCGGCTGCCGGGCATCGCGGCCGCGGCGGCCGGTGCGACGGCCCCGACCTCCTACACGCCCGTCCAGGTGGCGCAGGCCTACAACTTCCCGGCGGGCACCGACGGCGCCGGGCACACCATCGCCATCATCGAACTGGGCGGCGGCTTCGGCACCGGCGAGCTGCAGACCTACTTCTCCGGCCTGGGCATCGCGGCGCCGTCGGTGACGGCGGTCGGGGTCGACGGCGGATCGAACCTGGCCGGCCAGGACCCGCAGGGCGCCGACGGTGAGGTGCTGCTGGACATCCAGGTGGCCGGCGCGGCCGCACCCGGCGCGCGGCAGGTCGTCTACTTCGCGCCCAACAGTGACCGCGGCTTCGTGGACGCGGTCACCACGGCCGTGCACGCGAGCCCGACCCCGACGGCGGTGAGCATCAGCTGGGGCCAGTCCGAGGATTCCTGGACCGGCCAGGCCCGCGCCGCGCTTGACCAGGCGTTCTCCGATGCCGCCGCGCTCGGCGTGACGGTGACCGCGGCCGCCGGTGACAACGGCAGCGGCGACCGGGTGGGCGACGGTAAGGCGCACGCCGACTTCCCCGCGTCCAGCCCGCACGCGCTCGCCTGCGGCGGTACCAGCCTGCGGGTGAACACGGCGACCGGCGCGGTGTCCGCGGAGACCGTGTGGAACGACGGGCCCGGCGGCGGTGCCACCGGCGGCGGGGTCAGCGACACCTTCGGCCTGCCCGCGTGGCAGGCGCCGGCCGGGGTGCCCGGCCGGGCCGGGGGCAGCCATCCGGGGCGGGGCGTGCCCGACGTCGCGGGCAACGCCGACCCCGAGACGGGTTACCAGGTACTCGTGGACGGGCAGCCCCAGGTGGTCGGCGGGACCAGTGCGGTAGCCCCGCTGTGGGCCGCGCTCATCTGCCGGCTGGCACAGGCCACGGGCAAATCGTTCGGCCTGCTGCAGCCCTTGCTGTACGCGGGGGTCAGCGCCGGGGCTACCACGGCCGGGTTCCGCGACATCACCGAGGGCAACAACGGGGCCTACCGGGCCGGGCCGGGCTGGGACGCCTGCACCGGCCTCGGCGTGCCCGACGGTGCGGCGCTGGCGGCCAGGCTCGGCGGCCACCACTGACCGCCGCCGACCGCGGCTGCCTCAGCCGAGGTGGCCGCGGCCGGGCGGTGAGCCCCAGTCGGCCAGCCGGGGCTCGACCTTGATCCGCCACGGCGCGTCGTTCAGGAACGTCGGCTTCGGCCCGCGGACCAGGCCGCCGAACGCGGAGAAGTCGGTGGTCTCCCGGAACGCGGGCAGCCGGTACAGGTCGCGGGCGTAGCCCCAGAGGTTGCCGAAGTCGGTGAGCCGCCGCTCGGTGACGCCGGCCAGCGGGTTGTACCCGGTGTCGAAGCGCGCCAGGGTCGGCCACAGCCGCACGTCGGCCTCGGTGACCTCGGCACCGAACAGGTACCTGCGGCCGGCCAGGCGCTGGTCGAGTTCCTCCAGCATCGCGATCATCGCCTGCCTGAGGCTCTCGTAGTCCTCCTGGGCGGTGGCCCCGGCGACCCGGTACGGCGCGTTGTTCACGCCGGTGTACACGCGCTCGTTCAGCGCGTCGATCTCGGCGCGCAGCGGCCGCGGATACAGGTCGGGCGACGGCGCGGCCTGCGCGCCGAACTGGGTACCGAGATCGATCGTGATGTCAGGGAAGTTGTTGCTGACCAGCTTCCCGGTCTCCCGGTCCCAGAGCGCGGGCACGGAGACGTGGCCGTCGTAGCCGGGCTCGGTCGCCTCGTAGGCCTCGGCGAGCAGGGTGAAGCCGTTGACCGGGTCGGGGCCGCGGTGCTCGCGGAACGCCCAGCCGCGGCCGTCGCGCACGTCGTCCACGTAGGACAGCGAGACCACGTCCTCCAGGCCCTTCAGCTTGCGCACGATCGCGGTGCGCTGGGCCCACGGGCAGCCCCACGAGATGTACAGGTGATACCGGCCGGTAACGGCCGGGAAGCCGGTTGAGCCATCCGCACTGATCCGGCCCTGGAACCGGTACACCGGGCGGTTGAAGGCTTTGCCCTTGCTGAACCCGCGCCCCGGCCCGTACAGCCCGTAGGTGTCGTAGTCGACCGGGCTGGCATAGGACGGGGCGGTGGGGTTAGAACTAGCAGAGCGCGGTGCCGAGCCGGTGCTGGCTGTCTGGGTCACTGTGGCCTCCTGATCCGGCCCTGGTGTTCAGTCCGCGTCGCGTCCCAGGGTGGCTGTCGCCCCGAAGGGACGGAGCACCTCGGGCACCGCGACCGTGCCCCCCTCGTCCTGGAAGTTCTCCATGATCGCCAGCAGCGCCCTGGCGGTCGCCCCGGTCCCGTTCAGCGTGTGCACGAAGTCCAGGCCGCCCTCGCGCCGGAACCGGATGTTCAACCGCCGTGCCTGGTAGTCCGTGGTGTTCGAGCAGGAGGTGATCTCCCGGTAGCGCTGCTGCGCGGGGAACCAGGCCTCGATGTCGTACTTCTTCGCGGCGGGTGCGCCCAGGTCACCCGCGGAGATGTTCATGACCCGGTAGGGCAGGCCGAGTGCCTGGGCGATCTCCTCCTCGTAGCCGAGCAGCCGCTCGTGCCATTCACCGGACTGCCCGGGCAGGCAGTAGACGAACATCTCCACCTTGTCGAACTGGTGCACCCGGAACATGCCCTTGGTGTCCTTGCCAGCGGCGCCCGCCTCGCGGCGGAAGTTCGTGGTGTACCCCGCGTACAGGGCGGGCAGGTCGGCCTCGTCCAGCCGCTCCTCGGCGTGGATCCCGGCCAGCGCGACCTCGGAGGTGCCGGTCAGGTACAGGTCGTCCTTTTCCAGGCGGTAGAGGTTGGACTCCTCGGTGGGCAGGTACCCGGTGCCGTACATGGCCCGCTCCCCGGCCAGCACCGGCGGCAGCACCGGCAGGAAGCCCAGGCCCACCAGCCGGTCCAGGACGAACCGGTACAGCGCCAGCTCGGCCAGGGCGACGTCGCCGATCCGGTAGGCGAACCGGGAGCCGGCCAGCCGGGCACCCCTGGCCATGTCGATCCAGCCGCGGGCGGAGCCGAGTTCGGTCGCCTCGCGCGGGGTGAAGCCGAACGACGGCCGCTCGCCGACCTCGCGCAGCAGTTGCGCGTCCTCCTCGGCCATGCCGTCGGCAGCGGCGGGGTCGGGCAGGTTAGGGATGCGGGCGAGCAGCGCGTTCCGCTCGTGGTCGGCGAGCGCCAGCTCGGCCTGGGCCCGGCTCAGCTCGTCGGCGAGCCGTTTCAGCTCGGCGAGCTGCCCGGGCCCGGGCGGCCCGGCCTTCGAGGACCTCTTCTGCTCGGCGCGCAGGGACTCGGCCCGCTCGGTCAGCTCACGCCAGCGGACATCCACGGTGAGCAGCGCGTCGAAGTCGGCCGCGGCGCCGCGACGGCCCAGCGCGGCCCGGTAGCGGTCCGGATCCTGCCGGGCAGCCTTGAGATCAATCACTCAGGTGAGTCTAGCCGCGCGCGCTCGGTGAGAACCGCCCAGCGGCGCCGACGCGGACAGTGTCACGATCCTGGATCCGGCTGCGGCCTAGCCTCCCTTACCGCGGGCGCGTGCGGGTTATCCGTGGCGAGCCGCGGTCTTGGCCGGCCGGACCTGGTGGCCAGCACCGAGCCGGACAGGATCAGCACGAAGGCGGCTGCGATCGCCGGGGTGAGCGGCTCACCGAGCACGCCCACGCCCAGGGCCACCGCGACGGCCGGGTTCACGTAGGTGATCACCGTTGCCCTGGCCGGGCCCACCTCGGCGATGAGCTGGAAGAACAGCACGAACGCGAGGGCCGTGCAGAGCACACCGAGCCCGGCCAGCGAGCCGAGCACCGCCGCCGACGGCGGCCGGGCCGGCCAGCTCAGCGCCGCGGCCGGGGCGTACACCAGCGCGGTGGCGGCCAGGCAGGCCGCGGTCATGCCGAGGCCGGGCAGGTCGCCGAGCTTCCTGTTGGCGATCAGCGGCCCGGTGGCGTAGCACAGCGCGACGAGTATCACCTCGGTGACCGGCCACGCACCGCCGCCGGTCAGGTGCGGGCCGGCCAGCAGCGCGACGCCGCCGAGGCCCGCCAGCAGCCCGGACCAGCGGGCCGCGGTGAGCCGCTCCGGGCCGCCGGTCGCCCGGGCCAGCACCAGCCCGATGATCGGCACCACCGCGATCAGCAGGCCGGTCAGCGAACTGGACAGGCGCCGCTCCGCGTCGGAGAGCAGCGCCCAGGGCAGCATGATCTCGACCACGGCGAACAGCGCGAGCCACCGCCAGCGGCTGGCCAGCACGCGGATCTGGCCGCGCCGGATCGCGAGGGGCAGCAGCACGGCCGAGCCGATCGCCACCCGGGCGAACACCAGGACGGGAACAGAAACGCCGGTGTCCGCCACCTTGATGAGCAGGTAGGGCACGCCCCAGATGACGCTCATCATCGCGAACAGCACCCAGCCACGCCGGCTCACCCGCGATCCCCTTTCCCTGTTCCCGCTGCAGGCTACCGGGGCGGCGCGGGGCGCCAGGCCAGCCCCCGGCGCTATCCGCAGCCGCCGACCGGGCCCACGGTGACGCAGACGGCGGGGCTGAGCAAGGGTGCCGGGGTGGCCGTCGGCGACGGGGACGGGGACGGCTGTGCGGCCGGGCCCGGGCCGGGCCCGGGCCGGTGGGCCGTGGCACGGGGCGCGGCCCGGCGGGCGTTCCGGTCCTCCGTGCCCTGGCGCCGCGGCGGGCGGCCGGCCGGGCCGTGGGGCGTGACGGCGCCCCGGGCGGGCGGCCCGGTGGAGGGCACGACCCGCGCCGGCAGCGGGGTCCGCAGCGTGGCCGGCGGCTGGCCCGGATCCAGCATCAGCCGGACGGATACCGTGACCACCAGGGCATACCAGATCACCAGGCCCGCGAATCCGGCGGATAGCAGCAGGAACCCGATAGGGTGCCGGCGCACCGCCGCGCCCAGGTTCCGCAGCGTCCCGCCGGTGACGTGGCGGGCCACGGCGAGCGCCACGCCGGGCCCGGGCAGCCGGGGCCCGTAGCCCATCCTGGCGGATTGCCTGGCCCGGCGCAGGCTCAGCCGCCGCTGCTCGGCGGTCAGCCCGGGGCGCAGGTAGATGACCGTGCGCCTGCCGCGCGCCTCCGCCCGCGCGTGTAAGCCCTCCGGCAGGTCCGCGTACCGAATGGTGATCATGTCCGTCCCTGTGCGGATGCCGCCAGCACCGGCATCCCTTCCCCAGATGAATACGGAAGGTGACGACATTATCACGGACGATCACATCATGCGGGGCGAAACCGGTGCCGGGGCGGCCGGCGTTACCGGGCGGGCCACCGCCCGCCCGGCCGGTATCGCGGGCCCGCGACGTGGTGACGCGCAGGGCGGCGCGGCTACGCTCAAGGTTGTCGCGGCCGCCGCACGGCAGGCGGGAGGGTGATCACGCTGACCGGCCCGGAGAGTACCCCCGCTGGCCCGCCCACGGCCGCGCCGGCCACGGCCACACCGGTCACGGCCGCACCAGTCACGGTCGCACCAGTCACGGCCGCGCATGCTCCGGCCGCGCCGGCAGGCACCGGGCCGGCGCCCGCCGGCGCGGCCGTCCCCGCACGCCGTTCGCCCGGTGAGCGCGGGGTCCCCGGCGAGCCCGGGCAGCGCGGTGAGCGGGGGCTCCCCGGCGAGCCCGGGCAGCGCGGTGAGCGGGGGCTCCCCGGCGAGCCGCGCCTCGCACTCGGCTGGGCGCTGCTGGCCGCGGTGGCCGGCGGGCTGGCCCTGACCGCCGCCTTCCCGCCGGTGGGGGCCTGGCCGCTGGCCCCGGCCGGCCCGGCACTGCTGGTGCTGGCGCTGCAGGGCCGGAGCCTGCGGGCCAGCTACGCGGCCGGGCTGCTGTTCGGGCTCGCGCTGTTCGTCCCGCTGATCTCCTGGCTGATCAACCTGGCCTGGTACGCCTGGGCCGCGCTGGCCATCGCCGAGGCGGTGATCTTCGCGTTGCTCGCCGTGGGCCAGCGGGTGCTGCTGTCGCTGCGGGCCTGGCCGGTGGCCGTCGCGGGCTGGTGGGTCGCCGCCGAGGCGCTGCGGGACCGGTGGCCGTACGCGTTCCCATGGGGCAGGCTGGCCATGAGCCAGGCCGGTGCGCCGGCCGCGCCGTGGACCGCCATCGGCGGGGCGCCGCTGCTGTCCCTCCTGCTCGCGCTGGCGGGCAGCACGCTCGCCTGGGTGCTGCTCGCGCCCGGCACCGCGGGCGGGTCCGTCCGCCGCCGCCTGGTCCCCGCGCTGGCCTTCGCCGGGGCGGCGGGACTGGCGCTGGCCGGCGGCCTGCTGCCGGTGGACCCGGTGCCGGCCGGCACTCCTACGGCCACGGTCGCCGCCATCCAGGGCGGCGTGCCGCACGCCAGGAACCTGCCCGACCTGCTCCGGGCCACCACCGTGACCGCCAACCACGCGGCGGCGACCGAGCGGCTGGCCGCGCAGGTCAGGTCCGGCGCCAGGCCCGCGCCGGACCTGGTGATCTGGCCGGAGAACTCCACCGACCTGGACCCGCGCTTCTACCCGGACGTGGCCGCGACGATCACCGGGGCGGTGCGCACCATCGGCCGGCCGGTGCTGGTCGGCGAGGTGCTCCAGGACCCGCAGCGCAACGTCGGGCAGCTGTGGACCCCGGGCGGCGGCCCCGGACCGCTCTACGTCAAGCGGCGGCTCGTCCCGTTCGGGGAGTACATACCGTTCCGCGGCCTGCTGTCACACGTCACCTCCCTGGTGGCGTTGCAGCCGCAGAATTTCACCGCCGGGCGCCGCGCCGTGGTCTTCGGTGCCGGGAAGATCCGCCTCGGCGACGTCATCTGCTACGAGGTCGGCTTCGACGGGCTGGTCTCCTCCGAGGTCAAGGCCGGGGCGAACCTGCTGGCCGTGCAGACCAACGACGCGACCTTCGAGGTGGACGGGCAGCTCGGCGAGAGCCTGCAGCAACTGGCCATGGCACGGATCCGGGCGGTGGAATCCGACCGGGCCGTGGTGGTCGCCTCGACGACGGGGGTGAGCGCGATCATCGCGCCGGACGGCTCCCTGGTGGCCCGCACCGGCACCTGGCGGCAGGCCATCCTCGAGGCGCGGGTGCCGCTGCTGCGCACGAGCACGCTGGCCGACCGGGCCGGTGCCGGGCCGGAGTACCTGATCACCGCGCTCACCATCGGGGCGTTCGGCTGGGCGGCGCTCGGCTGGGCCACGGCACGGCGGCGGCGGCCGGCGGCCGGCGAGGCCGGCGCCTAATCGCTATGCACGCGTGACCTGGCGCGAGCCCGCTTCCGCCGCAACCGCAGCAGAATGGGGATATGTCGTTCTGGCGGCGGCTGGGCAGTGGCCTGGCGCAGCCGGCCCGCTATGGCGCGCTCCTGGCCGGTGCCTTCCCCGTGCTCGCGTTCCCCTCGGCCGGCCTGGGTTTCCTGGCGTGGTTCGCCCTGGTGCCCGGCCTGCTGCTGATGCGCGGCGCACCGTCGGCACGCGAGGCCGCGGTCCGCGCCTGGTGGTTCGGCGCCGGGTTCATCATGGCCGCGCACTACTGGCTGCTCCCGAACATCGGCCCGGCGCTGCTGCTGGTGGCCATCGTCCTCGGCGCCTGCTGGGCCGGGGCCGGGGTGAGCGCCTGGGCGCTGCTGCGGCCGCCGATGACCGCCGGGCGCAGCCTGGCCGCACTGGTGGTGGTGCCCAGCTTCTGGCTGGTTGTCGAGTGGATCCGGTCCTGGCAGGCGCTGGGCGGCCCGTGGGCGCTGCTCGGCGCCAGCCAGTGGCAGCACCCGGCGATGCTCGCGCTGGCGTCGGTGGGCGGCGTGTGGCTGGTCAGCTTCGCCCTGGTGGCGGCCAACACCGGCCTGGTGATCCTGATCACCGCGCCGCGGGCCGCGCTGCGGGCGCTGGGCGCCGCGGCGGCGGCGATCGCCGCCGGGGCGGGCCCGCTCGCGTTCGCGCTCACGCCGCCGGTGCACCCGGCGGGGCAGGTGACCGTGGCCCTGGTCCAGCCGGGCTTCCAGCAGCACCCCTCGCCGCTGGGCACGGCCAGTCAGCGGCTGACCGCCCGGCTGGGGCCGCGGCACCCGGACCTGGTCGTGTGGGGGGAAAGCAGCATCGGCTACGACCTGCGGTTCCACCACGCGCTCCTGGACCAGCTCCGGCGCCTGTCCGGCACCGTCGGCGCCCCGATCCTGGTGGACCAGGACTCCTACACCCCGGCCGGGAAATCCAAGGTCGCGGTGCTGATCGACGGCGGCGGGGCCGTGGCCACCTACACCAAGACCCGGCTTGTCCCGTTCGGGGAGTACATCCCGTTCCGTCAGCAGCTCGGCTGGCTGACGAGGATCAGCAAGGCCGCGCCGAGCAACATGATCCCCGGGGACGGGGCACGGGTGATGACCGCGACGCTGCCCGGCGGGCGGCCGCTGCGGCTCGGCGTGCTGATCTGCTTCGAGGCCGCCTTCCCCGACATGTCCCGTGCCGACACGGTGCACGGCGCTCAGCTCATCGTGTACCAGACCTCGGATTCCACGTTCCAGGACAGCTGGGCGCTGGCCCAGCACGCCTCACTGTCGGCGGTACGGGCGGCCGAGACCGGCCGCCCGGCGGTCCAGGCGGCGCTGACCGGGGTCAGCGCCGCGTTCGACGCCCAGGGACGGCAGCTCACCTGGATGGGGACGACCCAGCGAGGGGTGGCCTTTACCCGGCTCAGCCTGGTTCCACGGTCGCGTTTGACCCTGTTCGACCGTGTTGGTGATACCGTCCCGTGGGCGGCAATCGTGATCTGTGTCCTTGCTGCCCTCGTTGCGTTGAACCGGATGCATCGCCCGCAACGTCTGATTGGCATAATGGTGGATGGCAACCGCCGGCCCGTCTCGTCCGTCTCCATATCGGAGGCTATCGACCGGGATCGGGTTCCGCGTTCCCCAGCACCCGGGGAGGGCGGCAGCGATTTGCCCGCTGGCGGCCCAGCACACCGCATTGACGAGCGGCCGTAGCCGTGGGCGTGGCCCCATGGCTGCATTGGTACCACGGGAGGACCAGAGTGCGGGATAACGAGCGGACACCAATGGGCCGGCACCTGCTCGGGAGCCGGCGGGCTGGGCTGGCCGTTACCGGGGTCGTTGGTGCGATGTGCCTGCTCGCGACCGCCTGCTCGGGCTCGTCATCGCCGGGCACGGCCACAGGCCAGCGCGGGTCGGCCGGGGGGACGAAAACGGTGGTCAACAGCGGGGCGGCGGTATCCATCAGCCCGGCGAACGGCAGCACGGGCGTGAAGACCGGCCGCGGCGTCTCGGTCACCGTGACACACGGCAAGATCCAGAACGTCAGCGTGACCGCCGGCCACGTCACCGCCGCGGGCACGCTGCAGGGCCAGACGGCCTGGCACACCGTGTGGCCGCTGCACGCCGGTGCCAGGTACACGGTGACCGTGACCGCGGTCGGCACGGACGGCAAGACCACGACCACCACGAGCACGTTCAGGACCAAGCACCCGGCCGGGACGTTCACCGCCAGCACCATCTTGGGCCACCAGACCTACGGCGTCGGCATCCCCATCATGATCAACTTCAGCCAGGCGGTGGACCCCAGGTTCCGGGCCGGCATCGAGAAGGCGATCAACATCAAGAGCTCCAAGCCCGTGGTGGGCGCCTGGTACTGGGACGGCGCGCAGACGCTCGACTTCCGGACCAGGAACTACTGGCCGCAGCACACCCAGGTGAGCTTCGACGCGCACTTCAACGGGGCGCAGATCGCGCCCGGCGTGTTCGGTGCCAGCAACCTGAGCCAGTCGTTCACCATCGGCAAGTCCCTCATCGGCGTGACCAGCACCCGCACTCACCAGACCAGGATCTACTGGGGCCACAAGCTGTACCAGACGTGGGCCGACAGCAGCGGCGCCCCGGGCCGCGACACGGCCAACGGGACCTACCTGACCATCGAGAAGGGCAACCCGGTGAAGATGAGCGGGCCCGGCTACAAGAACGTGCCGGTGTTCGATTCGGTCCGGTTCACCTGGAGTGGCAACTACTACCACTCCGCGCCGTGGTCGCTGGGCGAGCAGGGGTTCGTCAACGTCAGCCACGGCTGCGTGAACCTGTCCCCGGAGCACGCCGCGTGGTACTACGCCAGGGCCAACCCCGGTGACCCGATCACGATCACCGGCAGCCCGGTCGCGGGCACGTGGGACGACGGGTGGACCGAGTGGTTCCTGACCTGGAATCACCTGCTGAAAGGCAGCGCGACCCACGAGGCCGTGGAGGCAGGCCCGACCGGCAGCACGTTCGTCAGCCCGGACACGCTGTCCTCGACATCCGACTCCAGGCTGCACGGTTCCAAGCCGCACAACTACCGGGCCGGCTGAGCCAGCAAGTCCCCGGCCAGCGGGGGTTCCGGGGGGCGTCCCCCGGGCTAGCACGGCCCAAGGCGACGTGACGGAGTCACGGGGCCTTGCGGCCAGCGGGGGTTCCGGGGGTCGTCCCCCGGGCTAGCACGGCCCAAGGCGACGTGACGAAGTCACGGGGCCTTGCGGCCAGCGGGGGTTCCGGGGGTCGTCCCCCGGGCTAGCAGCGTCGCCGTCGTCTCCAGCCCACGGGCGGCCCACGCGGCGGGGCGCGGGCTGGCGCCGTCGGCCAGCCCGTTCCAGTAGATCGACCAGGTGCTGGCCACCAGGCGGCGCACGCCCGGGGCGGTGACCAGGCGCATGCTGGCCGACGCCGCCCACGGCCGCCGCAGCAGCGCGCGCTGCAGCGCGCTGGCGCCGGGCAGGTAGCGCCCGAACGTCTCCGCCATGGCGCGGGCGTAGGCCGGGCCCGCGCGGCACGGGTCCGCCAGCACCGCCTCCGCCGCCAGCCGGCCGCTGATCATGGCGGGCGCGATGCCCTCCCCCTGCAACGGGTTGATCAGGCCCGCCGCGTCCCCGGCCAGCAGGACGTTGCCCGCCGCCGCGGGGGTTCCCGTCCCGCCCATGCGCAGCCAGCCGCCGATGACCGGCCCCGGCTCGGCGGCCGGCCGCAGGTCGCCGCGCGAGCGCAGCAGCGCGGTGAAGCGGTCCAGGTCGCCCCGGAGCGGCGCGGAGTGCCTGGTGCCGCCCATGCCGATGCCGATGCCGACGTTGGCCTGCCCGTCCGCGCCGGGGAACAGCCAGCCGTAGCCGGGGTAGATCCGCCACGGCGCCGACTCCAGCAGGACCAGCAGCGGCAGCGGGACCTCGCCGGGGACATAGGCGCGGACCGCGAACCCCCACAGCGCCGCCCCGGGGTCCAGCATCCCGGCCAGCCGGGCGACCGGGCTCAGCGCCCCGTCGGCGCCGATGATCACGTCCCCGGCCAGGCGCTGGCCGTCGCTGGCCAGCACCGCGCGCACCGTCCCGTCCGGGTCCCGCTCCACGGCGGTGACCCGGGCCCGCACGCCGGCCGCCCCGGCCGCGAGCGCGGCCTCGCGCAACGCGTGGTCGAACGCCGTCCGGGGGACCACGATCCCGTGTCCCGGGTAGCTGCGCCCGGTGAAGGCCGGCAGCCGGCTCCGCCGCCCGGAGGGGCCGACCGCGAGCAGGTCGGAACCCTGGCCCGCGTCCGGCACGGTCACCCCCAGGTCGGCAAGCACCTGCACGCCCCGCGGCCCGATCAGGTCGCCGCAGGCCTTGTCCCTGGGGAAGGCCGCCTTGTCGGCCAGGGCGACCCGGGCACCGCCGCGGGCCAGCACCAGGGCGGCGATGCTGCCCGCTGGCCCGGCGCCGACCACCACGGCGTCGTAGTGTGGCCCGCTCACCGGGCCAGCACCATGGCCAGCGCGACGGCGCTGGTCGCGCAGACGAAGTAGCGCAGCGCCCGCTCGATGGGCGCGAGCAGCTCGGCGCGGCCGAGGTCGGACTGGGTCCCGTCGTTGAACGTCAGCCGCACCGCGACCCCGCTGACCCGGCGGCGCAGCATCCGGGCGGGCGTGCTCAGCGTGCGCTGGCCCATCGACAGGAAGAAGGCGGCCACCGCGGCCACGCCCGCGGCCACCGACAGCGTGAAGTGCTGTGCGTACGCGCCGACCAGGACCGGGAACGCGCCCCAGGCCACGCCGAACCACACGTCGCTGTGCAGCACGCCGCCGAGCAGCTCCAGGTTGTACCCGTAGACCAGGACTCCCCCGGCGATCACGAACGGCAGCAGCCGCCAGCCGCCGTAGACCAGGCCGAGCACCATCGCCGCGGTGATCGCCGCGACCCCGGTGACCGTGAGCAGCACGGTGCCGATGCCGGTGCCGAGCGGCCGGCCGTGCAGTTCGTCGAGCGCGTGCGCGCCGATGCCTACCGCCAGGAAGAACGCGACCAGCGTGCCGGCCAGCCGCCACAGCACCAGGTGCGGCATGACGGCGGCACCGATCGCCACATACGACAGGTGCCAGAGTGTGTAGGGCGGGTGCAGCAGGGTCACCCAGTCGCCGGGCCCGCCGGTGCCCCGGCCGACCGAGTAGAAAGCCGACCGTTCCCCGGATGCCCTCATGAGGCAGATCCCTTGCGCCCCCACATGACCAGCCCGCCGCCCAGGCTCATCAGCTCGGTCCTGACCTCGGTCAGCCCCGCCGCCTGCCAGGCGGCGACGTGCCAGGCCAGCGGGTGCCGCCGGTAGTGCGCGGAGATGCTCGGGCCGAGGAACCTGCCCACCCGGTACCAGGCGGGACCGCCGGTGAGGCCGCCGAGCACCGGCAGCGCCAGCCTGGTGTAGCACCACCAGGCGGCCCGCCAGGCCGGCCGGGGCGGGACGTTGAACTCCAGGCAGGCCAGCGTGCCGCCGGGGCGCAGGCAGCGGGCCATCTCGGCGACCGTGGCCGCGGGGTCGTCGGTGTAGCGGAGCAGGTAGGAGAACGTCACCGCGTCGAACGTCGCGTCGGCGAACGGCAGCTGGTCGGCGCGGCCCGCGGCGACCCGGACCCGGCCGGCCGGCAGCGGCCGGTGGATCCGGGGCAGGCCGGCTCGCAGCATGGACTCGTTGAGGTCCACCCCTGCCACGTCCGCGCCGGTCGCGGCGGCGACCGCCAGCGCGATGCCGGCGGGGCCGGTCGCCACGTCAAGCACCAGCCGCGGCGCGGCCGCAGCCGCATGGCCGACGACCGCCCGCCGCCAGCGCCGGTCCTGGCCGAACGAGAGCAGGTAGGCGAGCCGGTCATAGCGGTCCGGCAGGCCGGTGAACACGGAGCGGGCGACCGGCTCGCCGCGCAACCGCTGGTCGCGCGGGGCTCGGTCGGGCGGGGCGGTTACCGGGTTGGGAGCCACGGCAGCAGATTCGCATGCCAGGTCATTCCGGGCAAGGCCACCCCCCGCCCCGGCCGGCGAGAGCTTTCGGGGATCTCCCCCGGCCAGCACTCTTTTGAGGGCCACCAGGGCGCGAGCCCGCGCGACGGAGTCACGCGGGCTCGGCGCCACCGGGGGGTTCCGCGGGGTCGTCCCCCCGGGCCAGCACTGTCTCGAACCGGCTGACCGCGATGTGCCCGGCCACGAACGCGACGACCATGGCGATGAGCAGCCAGAGCTGGGTCGTGTCGACGCTGGTCTCGTCACTCAGCACCAGCAGGATCTTCCGGATCACCGCGACCAGCCCGACGACGATGAACGGCTGTGCGACGAGACGGTGCGCCCGCAGCGAGAGCACCACGGTGTGCACGATCTCCGCCACGATCAGCCCCGGAAGGGTCGTCCGAACGGCGTAACGCCGCTCCCCCGGCTGGCCGAGCCCGCGCCCGGGCCGCCGGCCTACTGTCGTGCCTGGGCCACAGGCCGGCCGCGGAGGGAGAGCGTGAGGATCATGCGCGGGGAGGACCGGACCGGGCGCCGCCGCCGGATGGCGCCGCCTGCCCGGGCGGCCCTCGGCGCCCTGACCGCGCTGCTGATGACGGTGCTCGCCTGGTTCCCCGCGCCCGTCCCGGCCTCGGCCGCCCAGGCCCCGGCGGCCGGCCGCGCGCACCGCCCGACGGTGGTCACCCTCACCTTCGACGACGGCACCGCCGACCAGTTCGCCGCCGCCCGGGTGCTGCACGGCTACGGCCTGGCCGCAACCTTCTTCGTCATCACCGGCGCGGTCGGCGCGCCGCACTACATGTCGCTGGCGGAGCTGCGCCAGCTCGCCGCGGACGGCGACGAGATCGGCGGGCACACGGTGTCCCACCTGGACCTGGTGAACACCACCCTGGCCGAGGCCCGCCGCCAGGTCTGCGCGGGCCGGGCCATCCTCACCCGGTGGGGCTTCGGTGTCACCTCGTTCGCCTATCCGGACGGCGCGGCGAACCGGCAGGTGGAGGCGATCGTCGCGGCCTGCGGGTTCAACGCGGCCCGGATCGCCGGCGGCCTGGCCGGCCCGGACTGCCCGGGCTGTGCCACCGCGGAGCGCCTGCCGCCCGCGGACCGCTACGCGATCCGGTCACCCGGCCAGGTGGAGTCCGGCACCACCCTGGCCAGCCTGGAGCGATCCGTGCTCGCCGCGCAGCGCCACGGCGGGGGCTGGGTGCCGGTCATCTTCCATCACGTGTGCCCGCCCGGCGACTGCGGGCAGCTGTCCATCTCCGGCACCACGTTCCGCGCGTTCGCGGCCTGGCTGGCGCAGCAGCGGGCGCACGGCATCACGGTCGAGACCATGCACCAGGCGGCCGGCGGCACGGTGCGGCCGCTGGTGCCGGTGCCCGCGGCCCGGCCGCACGGCGCGGTCAACCCCTCGGTGGAGCGCGCCGGGCCGTCGGCGGTGACCAACCCGTCCATGGAGACCCCGGACCGCTCCGGCGCCCCGTCCTGCTGGATGGAGGGCGGGTACGGGCAGAACACCGCCCGCTGGCAGCGGATCCGGCAGGCCCGCGGCGGGCGGTGGGCGGAACGGCTGACCGTCACCGGCTACCGCACCGGCGGCGCGGAGTTCCTGCAGCTCTTCGACCTCGGCGAGTGCGCGCTGCCGGTGCGGCCTGGCCGGTCGTACGAGCTCAGCGCCTGGTACCGGGGGACGGTCACGACCCAGTTCTCCCTCTACTACCGGAACTCGGCGGGCCACTGGCGGTACTGGACCTCCAGCCCGTACTTCTCGCCCTCCGGCCAGTGGGCCAAGGCGGACTGGCGGACGCCGCCGGTCCCGGCGGGCATCTCCGGGCTGAGCTTCGGCCTGTCCGCGTTCACCAACGGCACCCTGATCACCGACGACTACGGGTTCGCCCCGGCGCCCCCGCGGACCGCCCAGGTCACCGCGGCCAGGGTGGCGCTGGTTGTGGTGCTGCTGGCCATCGCCGCGGCGGCGGTGCGCCGGCGGATCCGGCGCCGCCGCACCGCCCGCCCCGTTCCGGCCGCCCCGGCCGCGCCAGCGGGCGTTCAGCCGCGGGAGCGCCCGGCGCGGTCGTCGAGCAGCCGGTAGCGCACCGCGAACGAGGCGGCCTCGAGCCGCGAGTGCACCCCCAGCTTGGTGAGCACCGACTGGACATGGGTACGGATCGTGGTGCGCGACACGCTCAGCTTGCGCGCCATGGCGGCCGTGTCCAGGCCCTCCACCAGCAGCGCCAGGCATTCGCGCTCCCGGTCGGTCAGGTGCGAGGCGAGCCGGAACGCGTCGTCGTGACCGGCGGGCCTCCGGCGGCCGCCGCCGCGCGGCACGTCGACCACGACCTCACCGCGCAGCACCCGGGTGATCGCGGCGGTGAGCGCGGTCACGCCACGGGTCTTGTGCAGATACCCCGAGGCGCCGGCGTTCAGCGCCGCCAGGATCCCCTCGGTGTCCGGGTCCGCGCTGAGCACCAGCACCTTGGTGTCCGGGCTGGACTGGAGCATCTCCCCGATCGCCTCGACGCTGTCCACCCCGGCGAAGTGGCGGTCGATCAGGCACAGGTCCGGGTGGCCCGCGGCGACCGCCGCCACGGTCTCCGGCACCGTGCCGGCGACCGTGATGGCGTAGTCATGCTGGGCCAGGACCGAGGCGAGGGCGTCCAGGAACACCACGTGGTCGTCGCCCACCACCAGGCTGGTCACCGGGTCACCGGCCCGCCTGCGCCCCGGCCGGGGCGGTGACCTCGCCGGGCAGCGCCACCAGCACGGTGGTACCGCCCTGCGGGGGCTGCTGGACCGCCAGTGCCCCGCCGCAGGACTCCAGCAGCGAGGTGACGACCTCCATGCCGAGGGAGGCGGACCCGGGCGGGCCCGCGCCGAAGCCCGGCCCGTCGTCGGTCACGTCGATGACCGTGGTGCCTGCCTGGCGGATCGCCACGGTGACCTTCCCGGTGCGGCCCGCCGCGCGGGCGGCGTTCTCCACCACGTTGGACAGCACGCGCCATAGCAGCACCGGGCTGATGGCGACGACCGCGGCGGGCCCGGGCAGCAGCGTGACGTCCGCCTCGTAGGCGGCCTGGGCCAGGTCGGTGAGCTGGGCGGCCAGGTCCCGCACGTCGACCGGGCCGGCCTCGCCGGCCAGATCCCCGTTCAGCCCGTGCCGGATCAGGTCACGCATCCGGGACATTTCCAGGGAAAGCAGCTCAAGCCGGTAGCCCGAGTCGGCGGGCAGGGCGGTGTCCCCGCGGACCGCCTCGACCAGGTACGACAGCGTCGTCACCTCGTGCCCGAGGTCGTGCAGCAGCCCGCGCAGGGTGCGCACGTCCCGGTTGTCCGACACCCGCCGGCCCCCGCTCCGGCGCCGTTCCAGCGGCGACCCCATCGGCTTCCCCCATCCCCGGGTCCGCGCGCGGCTGCGCTGCGTGACCACAGAAGGCGCCAGTGGAACCCCCGCCACCTGCGCCTTTGTCATGGATCTTACCTCAGGCGACCAAACGAGTACCATCCGTGTCATTGGTATCAGGGGTGATGTAGGCGGCCGCCAGGGCGTCCCGCAGGGCGGGCACGCGGTACCGGGTGCCCAGCCGGGCCCGGGCCGCCGCGGCCATCCGGGCGGCGTCAGCGGGCGAGTCGAGCAGCGCCCGCACCGCCCCGGCCAGCAGGCCGGGCCGCCGTGGCGGCACCAGCAGCCCGGTCTCCCCCGGCACCACCAGGTCGCCGACCGCGTTGACCGCCGTGGCGACCACCGGCACCCCGCAGAGCATGGCCTCCACCACTGCGGTGGGCAGGCCCTCATAGCGGCTGGGGAGCGTGAACACATCGAACGCGGGCAGCAGCGCGGGCACGTCGTCGCGCTCCCCGGCGAGCAGCACCGGCGCCTCCGGCTGCGCCGCGGCCAGCCGGGCCACCCGCCCGGCCAGCTCGCCCCCGCCCACCCACACGCCGACCACGCCGGGGCGGCCCAGCGCGCGCAGCGCGGCGAGGAAGTCCTCCGGCGCCTTCTGGTAGGCCAGCCGCCCGACCGCGCCCACGACGGTGACGTCCGGCGGCAGGCCGAGCGCGCGGCGGGCGCGCCGCCGGGCGGCCGGGTCGGCGGCCAGGGCCGGTGGCTCGTCCACCGCCACGCCGATGGTCCGGATCCGGTCCGGCGCGATCAGGCCGCGCCGCACCGCCTCCACGGCCACCCCGCCGCCGACGGCGAGGGCCAGGTCGGTGATCCGGCCGAGCCGCCGCTCCACCGCCACGTAGGCACTCCGGCGGGCGGGGGACTGGAACTCGTGAAACGGGAACCCGTGATAGGTGTGCACGATCCGGCCCGCACCGGCCCGGCGGGCGGCGATCCTGCCCACCGCCCCGGCCTTGGCGGTGTGCGTGTGCACCACGTCGAACCGGCGCTCGCGCAGCAGCGCGGTCAGCCGGCGCAGCGCGGCGAGGTCGGCGGCCGGGCCGATCGGCGCGCGGAGCGACGGCTCCACCACGACCTCGAGCCCGGCGGCCCGGGCGCGGGCGATCAGCGGGGCGCCGCTGCCGGTGATGATCGTGACGGCGAAGGCGGCCGGGTCCAGCGCGGCCGCCCCGCGCAGGGCCAGAATGCCCGCCCCGCCCTCCAGCCGGGTGATCGCGACCGCGACCCGTACCGGCCCGGCAGGGTCGCTCACGCGGCCTGCCCGGGCGCGCGCAGGCCGGCCGCGCGGGCCACCCGCACCGCCTCCAGGCGGCTGTGCACGTCGAGCTTGGCGAAGATGTTGCGGATGTGCGTGCGCACGGTGTCGGCCGAGATGGTCAGGTCGGTGGCGATCTGGCCGCCCCGCTTGCCGTCCATCATGGCCAGCAGCACCTCGCGCTCCCGCTTGCTCAGCATGCCCAGCGAGTCGTCCTGCTGGCTGGCGCGGCGGGCGTCGGCCCGCAGTTCCCGCAGGATCTCGCCGAGCATGTGCGACGGGAACCAGGACTCGCCCTTGATCACCCCGCGCAGCGCCACCTCGAGGTCGGCGGCGCCCTGCTCCTTCGCCACCCAGGCGGCGACCCCGGCGCGGGCGGCCTCGACCGCGTGCGTCACGTCGTGGTCGGAGGTGAGCACGATCACCCGGGCCTCCGGGCGGGCCGCCATCAGCCCGGCCAGCATGTCGGCGATCTCGTAGCCGAACGGGGCGGGCTCGATCACGATGACGTCCGGGCGCAGGCCGCGGGCGATGTCGAACAGGTTGGGGTCGGCGGTGCTGCACCGGCCGGCCACCCACAGGTCCATGGCGCCGGACAGGCGCGAGGCGAGCGCCTCGGTGATCATCAGGTGGTCATCGACAAGCATCAGGCGAGTTGGGCTCATCTTAAAACCATGCCCGGGCGCCGCCGCGAAGTCGTCATCTGCGCGCATGAGATCCCTCTCGTGCATTTGCATGAGGCGGGGCGGCGGAGGGCGGTGCGGCGGCGGGGGGCGTGGCGGCGGGGGGCGTGGCGGCGGCGGGCACGGTGGCAGCAGGCGCGGTGCCAGGGGGCGGTGCGGCGGCGGGTGCGGCGGACAGTTCCCGCCGGGCCGGGCTGCGCCACCGCCCGTTCGCCCGGGTCAGCCAGGCCACGGGTATCGCCGACAGCCCGATGGCGGCGTCCACCAGGCGCATGGCCGGGTAGAACGGGGCGAAAAGCAGCAGCCGGGGCTGGCGGTCGGCGGCGGCCGCGACGCAGGTGAGCGCGAAGTCCGGGATCAGGATGCCGATCAGCACGCTGGACAGCCGCACATGCATCTCGACCACGGTGTAGGCCTGCGCGAACACCGGCCAGCCCGGCGCGCCGCCGGCCACGTCCGGGATGAACAGCACGAGCAGCAGCAGCGGCAGCACCAGGAACAGCAGGCTGGAGGTGACCAGTTCCAGCAGCAGCACGGCCAGCATGGCGGTGAACAGGTTCGCCCGGGGCGGGTGGCGGCGCACCGTCTGCCACAGCCCCACCGCCCACCGCTTGGTCTGCCTGACGTAGTCGCCGAAGTTGTCCGGGTCCTGGGTCACCGCCACCGCCCCCAGGGTGAACCCGACCTTGCCCAGCCGCTTCTGGTAGACCTCGAACGTCATGTTGAAGTCCTCGATCACCAGGCCGGGCGGGTTCATGTCGATCCGCGGCAGCACCTCGGTGCGGTACATGCTGGCGAACCCGGGCACGATGTGGGTCGCGTTGGTGCGGGCCCAGGTCTGGCCGAACTTGAGCACCCGCTGGCCGATGGCGTAGATCCGCTGCCGGTGGCTGACCAGCAGGTTCCCGGTGAACGTCAGCGCGCGGTCGCGGGCGGTGCGGACGCAGCCGGCCACGGCCACCACGGCCGGGTCGTCGAACATGGCCAGGCCCGCCTCGAAGTAGCCGGGCTCCACCCGGGTGTCCGCGTCGAGCAGCATGATCACCCGGAACCGCCGGATCAGGCCGAGCCGCTCGATCGCCTCGGCCAGCGCGCCGGCCTTGCCGAGGTTCTCCCTGGTCTCGATCACCGTCGCGCCGGCGCGCCGGGCGATCCGCACCGTGTCGTCGGTGGACCCGTCCGAGACCACGTGCACGTTCGCCCGGGGCACCAGCGCCATGATCGCGGTCAGGCTGCCGCCGACGACCACGGCCTCGTTGTGCGCGGGGATGAGCACCGCGACATCGGTGACCGTCAGCCGGGCCGCGGGCGCGGCGGGCGCCCGGCGGCCGCGGCGCCGCCGCCGGAGCAGGGTCCCGGCCAGCCGGCACAGGCCCGCGGCGCCCCACACCGCGAAGTTGATGCCCAGGACCGCTGCCGCCAGCCCCCACCAGGGGATCATGGCGCCCGGGCCGGCACGGGCAGCGCGGCGTGCAGCGCCCCCCAGGTCCTGCCGTCCTCGTAGCCGAACATCCACAGGAACACCCCGCCGGCCCCGGAGCCGGCGGCCGCCTCGAACTTCGCCCGCGAGCTGGCCTGGTTCTCGAACCAGACGACGTGCCTGCGGCCGCCGGCGGTGTAGCCGAACCACGGCTCCTGCGCGGCGGTGTCGTACCGGGGCCGGGCGTGGTAGCGGGTGGCCAGCTGGAAGGCCCGCAGCCAGGACAGCGCGGCGCCCCGGCCGCCGGACCAGTCGTACCCGTACAGCGGGATGCCGAGGATGATCTTGCTGGCCGGGATCTGGGCCTTGGCGTAGCGCAGCACGGCGCGCACCCAGCCGACCGGCGCCACCGGGCCGGGCGGTGACGTGGCCCAGTGGTAGTTGTAGGCCATGACCCGCACCTCGTCCGCGGCCCGGCCGATCGCGGCGTAGTCCTGGGCCACGTTGGCCCCGCCGTACCCGGCGTTGGAGGCCTTGGCGAACACGGCGACCGACAGGGTCCTGCCGTGGGCGTGCAGCGCGGCGGCCAGGCCGGTGATGAACGTGCTGAACGCGTGCCGGTCCGCGGCACGCAGGTTCTCGTAGTCGATGTCGATGCCCGCGTACCGGTGCGCCAGCACCAGCGCCACGATGCCGGCCACCTGCTGCCGCCGCAGGGCCGGGTCGTGCAGCATGCGCGCCACCGGCGCGTAGGACCACTTGCCCGCGGTGATGTTGGCCAGGGTGGGGACCACCGGCAGCCCGGCCCGGCGCAGCCGTGCGATGGCGGCCTCAACGGTAGCTTGCTGAACCGGGTCGTACTGGGCCACGATCCGGCCGCCGGCGGCCAGCCCGTAGATGAACGGCGAGACCTCGGTGAAGTCCTGCCGGTGGGCCAGCACCGTGGCCGTGCCGTTGCTGATGTCCCAGAACGGCAGGGAGGCGACCACCGCCCGGGCCGGGCCGGCCGGGGAGGACAGCGGCAGCAGGGTCAGCCCGGCCGCCACGGCCCCGGCGAGCACCACGGCCAGCCAGGCCAGGCCGGCCAGCCGCGGCCTGCGGCGGCGCCGGGGGGGACCGGCGCTGGCCCGCTCGGGTGCCGGGCCAGCACCGGCGCGATCCGGCAGCCCGGGGACCGCCCCGGGGGGAGGTACCAGGGCTGGCCCGCCGGGCTGCCGAGTCTGGTTGCGCACGGTCGTGACCCCCGCCGTCACATGTTGATGGTGGCGGCGGTGAGCTGGTCCTCGATGACCGCGCCGATGATGTCGTCGAGCGTGCGGGCGGGCTCGAACCCGACCAGGCCGCGGGCCAGGGTGCAGTCCGGCACCCGGCGCTGCATGTCCTCGTAGCCGTCCCCGTAGGCCTCCAGGTAGGAGCTGCGCGTGATGCCGGACCTGGACCCGGTCGCCGCGATGACCCGCTCCGCGAGCCCGGTGATGGACACCTGCTCGGAGCTGCCCAGGTTCACCGCGCGGCCGCGGGCCGCCTCGGTCTCGGTGAGCGCGATGAGCGCCGGGATCACGTCGTGCACGTGGCAGAAGCAGCGCACCTGGTCCCCGGTGCCGAACACGGTCAGCGGCTCCCCGGACAGCCCCTGCCGGACGAACCTCGGGATGACCATCCCGTAGCGGCCGCTCTGCCGCGGGCCCACCGTGTTGAACAGCCGGGCGATGACCGCCCACAGGCCGCGCTCGGTGATGTAGGCGGAGACCAGGCTCTCGTCGATCGCCTTGGCCTCGGAATAGCTCCACCGCGACTTCAGCGGCGAACCGGCCAGCCGGTCGTCGTCCTCGCGGATGCCGACCTTGGTGTTCTTGCCGTAGATCTCGCTGGTGGACGCGACCAGGATGCGCGCGGCGTTGCGGTGCGCCGCCTCCACGACGTGCTCGGTGCCGTGGATGTTGGTGCGCAGGCTTTCCAGCGTCTGGTCCCTGATGATGAACGCGCCGACCGCCGCGGCCAGGTGGAACACCCGGTCCGCCCCGTCGCACAGGTCGTCCACCAGGTCGGCGTCCAGGATCGAGCCAAGGACCAGCCGGAACCGGGGGTGCGGCGTGACCGCGGCCAGGTTCTCCAGCCGGCCGGTGCTCAGGTCGTCCAGGCCGGTCACCTCGTGGCCGGCGTCCAGCAGGGCCTCGGTCAGGTGCGATCCGATGAACCCGGCGGCGCCGGTGATGAAGTACCTCATGACCGCTCTCCCTCGTACGCCGGCTGCGGTGCGGCCCAGCCGCGGGCCGGCCCGCGGCGGCGCCAGATGCGGCTGCGCGAGGCGGCCAGCCGCTCGTAGAGATCGTCGATGCGGCGGGTGACCGCGTCGATCCCGTACGCGTCGCGGATGGCCGGGACGCTCACCCGCTCGCGTGGCCCGGACCGCAGCTCGGCGGCCATGGCCTCGCGCAGGCCCTCGGCGGTGGACGGCACCTGGACGGCCCGGTCCACGCCCAGGCCGTCCAGCGCGGGGCAGGTCGTGTAGAGCACCGGCGCCCCGTTGCCGAGCGCCTCGAGGACGGACAGGCCGAACGTCTCCTGCTTGGAGGAGGCCACGAACAGGTCGATCGCCGAGAGCATCGCGGCCACGTCGTGGCGCTCGCCGGCGAAGACCACCCGGCCGGCCACGCCGCACCTGGCGGCCACCTCCTCCAGGTGGGCGCGCTCGTCGCCGTTGCCGACGATGAGCAGCCGGGCAGACGCGCCAAGCAGCGGGGCCGCCGCCTCGATCACCATGTCGAACTGCTTGTTCGGGTCGAGCCGGCCGAGCACGCCGATGACGTACTCCCGCTCGCCCAGGCCGAACTCCGCCCGGATACGGTCCCTGGCGGCCGGGTCGAACGCCACCCGGCCCAGGTCCACGCCGTTGGGGATGACGGTCATCCGGCGCGGCCGGACCCCCCATTTCGCCATCCGGTCGTGCACGGCCGCGGACACCGCGATGGTGGCGTCGGAGAACCGCTCGGTGGCCAGGTACAGGGCCCGGACCCCGAGCGTCATCTTGCGGCGCTCCAGGTGGGTCTCGCCGATGGAGTGCTCGGTGCTCAGCACCACCGGCGTGCCCGCGAGCCAGGCCGCCGGCCGGCCGTAGATCTGCGACCGGTACAGGTGCGCGTGCACCACGTCGTAGCCGCCGTCCCGGATCATGCGGCGCAGCCGGAGCAGGGCGCTCAGCTCGGTATTGCGGGTCATGCCGAGGTTGCGCACCTGGCTCCCGTCGGAGCGGATCATGTCCGCGACCGGGCCGGGGTTGTACAGGGTGATCACGTCGGCGTCGTGCCTGGTGTGCTGCAGGATCGACCGGAGCTGTAGTTCGGCGCCCCCGACGCCGAGCCCGGTGATCAGGTGCAGGACCTTCATTGCTGACCTCCTCGGCCAGGGATCGATGAAATGGAGAGCAGCGCGCGCGGCGCCGCGGCCCGGGCCCCCGCCGGGCGGCGGGTTAGCTGGCCGGCCAGTTCCGCGGCGGCCAGCCGCGCGGTCCTGGCCAGGATCAGCAGGTCCAGGCGGAGCGACCAGTTGTCGATGTAGCTGTTGTCCAGGGCGGCCCGGCCGGCCAACGACGTGTCGCCGGTGAGCCCGTGTACCTGGGCCCAGCCGGTGAGGCCGGCCTTCATCCGGGTCCGGCCGGCGTAGCCGGGGACCTCGGCGGTGAACCGGGCGGCGAAGTGCGGCCGCTCGGGCCGCGGGCCGACCAGCGACATCTCCCCGCGCAGCACGTTGACCAGCTGCGGCAGCTCGTCGAGATGGCTGGCCCGCAGCAGCCAGCCCAGCCTGGTGGACTGGCCGGGTGACGGCGCCCAGCAGCCGTCGGAGTCGGTGTCGGCGCGCAGCGTCCGCAGCTTCAGCACCACGGCCTGACGGCCGCCCGGGCCGGTGACCCGGGTCTGCCGGAACAGGGCCGGGCAGCCGAGCTGCCAGCGCATGCAGGCGCCGAGCAGGAGCACCGGCAGGCCGAACAGGGCCAGGCCCGCCAGCGCGCCGAGGACGTCGAAGGCCCGTTTGCAGGCCAGCCCGGCCCGGCCGGCCCGGGCTGGCCTGGCGGCCGGCCTTCCCGGGCCGGCCAGGGCCGGAGTCGTGGTCATCGTGCCGCGCCCGCCGGCACGACGGTCCGCCGCCAGGCGGTCGCGATCAGCGCGGGCGCGATCGCGCGCGCGGCGTGGTCCGCCCCGTACACGAAGCGCATCACCGGGCCGAACGTCGGCGCCACCCCGGGGCCCATGAAGTACAGGCCGGGCACGGAGGACTGGTAGTCCTTGCCGACCACCGGCGTGCTGGCCACCGTCCGGAGGCCGGCCCGCAGGTGCTCGCCGAGGAAGGCCAGCCGGGACACGTTCGGCCGGTAGCCGGTGGCCGCGATGACGTGGTCCGCGGCCAGTTCCTCGCGGCTCCCGTCCGCGCGGGCCAGGCCGAGCGTGATCCCTTCCGGGGTGCCCTTGGCCCAGCGCAGCTCGCGCCCGCCGCGGATCGGGACCACGCCCTCCACGCGCGGCCGCAGCCAGCTCGCCCCGGCCGGGCCGAGCGCGGTCCTGGCCCGGTGGATCCGGGCGGCCTCGGGCAGGTGCCGGTACACCCGCGGGTGCCGCGAGTAGAACCAGGTGCTCCAGCCGGACCCGAGCCCGGCCTCGGGCTCCCTCAGCCGCTGCGGCAGCGGCCGGCCGGCGGCCAGCGGTGCCCCGTTCCAGGCCGGCTGGTCCTTGCGCATCACGATCTGGACGTCGGTGCCCTGCTCGTGCAGCAGCGCGGCGGTCTCCAGCGCGGACTGCCCGGCGCCGAGCACCACGACCTGCTTGCCGCCGAAGATGGACAGGTCCGCGTGCGCGCTGGCGTGCGTGCAGATGTCGCCGGGCAGCCCGATCAGCTCACCGGGCAGCCAGGCGAAGTGCTCGACGCCGGCGGCGACGACCACCCGGCGGGCCCGGGCCCGCTCGCCGGTGTCCAGGGTCAGCTCGAAGCAGCCGGGCTCGGCGGTGATCCCGGTGACCAGGGCCTGCTCGATGTCCGGCACGAGCTGCCCGGTGAACCACTGGCCGTAGGCGATGAAGGTGTCCAGGGATACCGGCAGCCCGTAGTCGGCGTACGGGCGGCCGGTGGCGGCGCAGAACGCGGCCAGCGTGTGCGTGCCGTCCGGGTCGGACAGGTTGGACGCGAAGCCCTGCGACTTCAGGTACATGCCCGCCGGCATCCTGGTGCGCCACGGGCTCATCACGTGGCCGAAGTGGCGCATGCTCACGCCGGCCTTGCGCAGGTGCGCGGCGAGCGAGAGCCCGTAGGGGCCGGCCCCCACGATCGCTACGTCGACGGCTGTGTCCATTTGATTTCCTTTACAGATCAGCGAGCCAGCCGGATGACGGGCTCTGGCTGGCGGTGGTGGCCGGCTGGCCGCCGGATCCGCGCGCGGGCGAACGGGCGGCCCGCGCCGCGCGCCGTCACGCGCGCGCACATCAGGCCGAAGGGCAGCAGGTCATCCCAGGCGAACCAGGCGGTCTCCTCCGCTCCGCGCAGGGAGCGCAGCCAGGGCACCAGCCCCAGCTCGCCGGCGCGCCAGTAGCCAAGCGCGCCGAGCGGGTCGTAGTTCTCCACCACGAAGCGGCGCCCGCTCACCTGGCCGCGGACGGCGTAGGGCTGCCCCGTCAGGTCCAGGTAGGCGGCGGTCACCACGTCCAGGCCGGCCCAGTCACGGAACAGCCGGAACTGCGCGCCGAGCCGCGGGTTGAAGTCGAGCAGCTTGTAGCCGCCGTCCCTGGGGTCCTGGCGCAGGTCGAGGTCGGCGATGCCGCGGTACCCCAGCCGTGCGAAGAGCCGCGTCACTTCGGCGCGCAAGCCCTGGTTGGCCTCTGCCAGGCCGAAGCTGGTCAGCCCCGCGTGCGCCGGGTAGGACCTGATCTTCACGCCGGTGAACACGGGCCGGCCCGCACCGGCGCCGTCGCAGTAGGCGTGCACGAACCAGTCCCCGCCCACCTGTGCGGGAATGAACTCCTGCAGCATGAGACTCACCCCGGCCCGCTCGGCGGCCGCCCACAGCCCGGCCAGGTCGTCCTCTGACCGCAGCACCGTGGTCGGCCGCAGGCCGGTACCGGCCCCGGTCCACGGCGTGGCTTGCTTGGCGATCAGCGGGTAGCCCGCCTCGGCGGCGAACAGGTGAGCCTGCTCCGCCGAGTCGGTCACCAGCACCCGGGGCGTGGCCACGCCAAGCTCCGCGCAGAGCTGGGCCAGCGTGTGCTTGCCCGCGAGCCGCCGCGGCAGCGGGGCAGGCTGGGCCGGGAACAGGAACTGCTCCCGCAGGCTCTCGCCCTGCTCGGCGAGGAAGATGGCGCCGGCGTCGTCGGTGGGGATGAGCACCGCCGGGCGGCCGATCTGCCCGGCCAGCCTGCGCAGCCCCGCCCTGGTCCGCTCGGCCTGGTCCGGGCCGGGCCGCCAGACGAGCCGTCCGGTGAGGTAACGCGACCGGGCCGCGGGGGTCCAGGCGCCTTCCACCACCGCGTAGACGGGGACGCCGAGGCGGCCGAGGCTGCGGATGGCGCCGAGCCCACCGTGGTGCATCGCGTTCGGGTCGAACTTCAGCACCACCGCGGGGGTGCTGGGGTCGATCGGGATCCGGCCGGTGATCATGACGGGTCACACCACGGCCCGGTGCGGGGCGGCGTCGAACTGGTAGGTGGCGTCGAGCACCTGCTTGCAGGCGGCCACCCAGGCGTAACCGGCCCCCGGGTGCAGCGTGTGCACGATGGCGAGGTCGAAGTCCTCCCCGCGCGGCTCCCTGACCGTGCGGATCTCCCGGCCCGACGGCAGCCGCAGGACGGGCACCAGCGGGTCGAAGAACGAGACGGCGGCGCCCCGGGCGACCAGGCCGTCGATGATCGGGATGGCCGGCGACTCGCGGAGGTCCGCCACGCCGGCCTTGTAGCTGGCCCCGACGACGACCACCCTGGCCCCGGCCAGGCCGGCCGCCCCGGTCATCTCGGCGGCGCGGTCCACGACCCGGCCCGGGCGCAGCGCGATGGAGCGCATGGCCTGCTCGATCAGCGGCGAGCGGTGGTCCCGCTTGCCGAGCTGCCAGAGCAGGTAGTACGGGTCGCACGGGATGCAGTGACCGCCGACGCCGGGCCCCGGGAACGCGCCGAGGAAACCGTACGGCTTGGTGCCCGCGGCGAGGGTGACCTCGATCGGGTCCAGGTCGAGCGCGGTGCACGCGTCGGCGAACTCGTTGGCCAGCGCCAGCGAGACGGCGCGGAAAATGTTCTCGTACAGCTTGGTCGCCTCGGCCGCCTCCGGGGAGCTGAGCACGTACACCCGGTCGGTGAGCAGGCTGACCACGCCGGCCGCGCGCTCCGCGCAGGCCGCGGTGACCCCGCCGGCCACCCGGGGCGTCTCCCGGTGCCCGTGGTCGGGGTTGCCCGGGTCGATCCGCTCCGGGCTGAACGCCACGAACACGTCCCGGCCGGCGATCAGCCCGCGGGCCGCCAGCGGCTCGGTCAGCAGCTCGCGCGTGGTGCCGACGTAGGTGGTCGAGGTGAGGATGATGGTCTGGCCGGGCCGCGCGCCGGCGACCACGGACGCGCAGGCGCCGCGCAGCGCGGCCAGGTCTGGCACGTGTGCGGAGTCCACCGGGGTGGGGACGCAGATGATGACCGCGTCCGCGGCGCTGACCGCGCCGGTGTTGCTGGTCAGCTCCAGGGCGCCGGAGCGCAGCGCCGCGTCGAGCACCGGCCGGTCGGCCTCGGCGAGATCGGCCTCGCGGGCGGCGATGACGGCCAGCCGCCCGGCGCTGATGTCGATGCCGAGGATCCGCGGGCTGCGGCCGTGCAGCGCCAGCGCGGTCGGCAGGCCGACGTAGCCGAGCCCGACGATGGCCACGGTGGCGGGGCCCGGGCCGTGCCCGTTGCCGCCGGCGGCCGGCGGCCGGTACGGGACCAGCCTGGCGGAAAGCTGCCGCTCCCGGCCGTTGATGGCCAGTGAAAGCTCCTGTGATGCCACGGTCCCCCCTCGGCCCGGATGGCGTGAATCCCCGTTTGCTTGCGGTGCGAGCCTTGAATCTGCCAGCGGCCTCCCCCGCCCGCCTCGGCCAACGGGGGTAGCGCGACTACGCAGAGTGCTGGACGGCCCGTCCGGCGTAATCCCAGGTCACCCGGTGCTTGATCGCCTTCGCCCAGAGCCGCCACGGCGAGTCCGCGTCGCCCACGTAGGTCCGCGGCAGGGCGTGCTGGCTGGTGTGCTCGCCGCGCCAGATGGCGCAGCCGTAGGAGTATCCGGCCGTCCGCACGGCGTCCACCACGCGCATGTCGGCGTCCCCGTAGGGGTAGCAGAACCCGGCCACCGGCTGGCCGCTGGCGGCCTGGAGCACGGCGCGGCTGTTCTCGAGTTCCGCGGTCAGCGCCGCGCCACTGGCACTGGGCAGGGAGACGTGCCGCAGCCCGTGGGACCCGATCTCCATGCCGGCCTCCGCGGCCTGGCGCACCTGGCGGGCGGTCATCAACGGCTTGCGCGGGCCAGCCGGATCCCAGGTATTGGTCCCGCCCAGGCGGGCCGCCAGCGGAAACACGGTCGCGGCGAAGCCGTACCTAGCCAGCACCGGCAAGGCGTATTGCATGAAATCGGAGTAGCCGTCGTCGAAGGTGAGGCCGACCAGGCCGGCCGCGCCGTCGCGGGCGCGGGCCCCGAGCAGTTCGGCGACGCCGACGCCGCGCAGGCCGCGGGCCCGCAGCCAGGCCATCTGCTGGCGGAACCGGGCCGGGCCGACGGTGACCTGGTAGGGGTCGCTGGTGTACGGGCTCACCGAGTGGTACATGAGGATGGCGGGCATCGCGCCGCCGCCCCAGCCCACGTGCCGGTGGACGAAATTCGCCGTCGCCTGCGCCATCGTTGGCCCCCCAGTTGCCGTGCCGGACTGCGGCAGGCTATGGGGAGCGGGGGGACCGGCTGATCCGGTCTTTGGCCGGTTCCGGCTACCTCATCGGCAGGTCATCAGAGGTCGACGCTGGTGCCGGGCTTCAGCAGGGTGAACTCGGCGCCGTTCGGCCCCGCGGCCAGGCCGCTGAACATGCCGAGCACGTTCAGCCCGATCTCGGACAGCAGCGCGTCGTGGATAAAGATCCCGCGGCGCGGGGCCACCGCGCGGGCGTAGTCGATCATCGCCGAGGTGCTGTGCCACGGCCCGCTGGCCGGCAGCAGCAGCGTGCCGGCGCTTTCCTCGGGCACGGTGTAGGAGTCGCCGGGGTGGAACACCTCGCCGTCGACCAGGAAGCCGACGTTCGCGACCGTGGGGATGTCCGGGTGGATCACCGCGTGCTCGGAGCCGTACACGTGCACCGCGAACCCGGCCGCGGTGAACTCGTCGCCGTGGGCGACCGCCCGGGCCCGGTCGCCGAACTCGGCGAACTGCGCGGCCACCGGGGCGGCCGCCCACACCCGCAGGCCCGGGTTCCCGGCCAGCGCGGCGCGCAGGCTGTCCGGCACCACGTGGTCGAAGTGCTCGTGGGTGACGAGCACCGCGTCGGCGCCGTCCAGGGCGGTGTCGCCGCTGAACGCGCCGGGGTCGATGACCAGGACCCCGCCGTCCTTTTCCAGCCGGACGCAGGCATGCCCCAGCTTGGTGAACCGCATAGCTTCCTCCGCTCAGGTCAGGCCGAGCACGCTGGCCAGGGTCCGGGCGACCGCGCCGCCCGCCTCCGCGGCGAGATCGAGCGCGGCCGGGATGTTTAGGTCGGCCGCCAGCAGCCGCCGCAGTTCGGCCACCGCGGCGGCGTCGTCGGGCACCTTCCGCGCCGCCGCACGGTACAGCGACTCTAGCCGGATCGCGGCCCCGTCAAGCAGTTCCGGGCGGTAGTCCCAGCCGTGCGCCCAGGGCCGGTCCAGGATCATCAGCCGCACCGCCCCGGCGGGATGGTCCGCCAGCAGATCACCGACCAGCACCAGGTTGCCGGCCGACTTGGCCATCTTGGCGCCGTCGATGGTGACCACGCCGGTGTGGAACCAGGCCCGCGCGTACGGGCGCACGCCGGTGAACGCCTCGGCCATCGCGGCGTGGTAGGCGTGGTGCGGGAAGCGCAGTTCGGCGCCGCCGGCGTGCACGTCCACGGCGGGCCCGAACACCGACATGGCCATCGCCGCGCATTCCGCGTGCCACCCGGGGCGCCCGGGGCCCCAGGGCGAATCCCAGGCCGGGTGGCCCGGCTCGGCCGCCTGCCACACCGCCACGTCCAGCGGGTCCTGTTTGGCCGGGTCGTCCGGCCGCCCGCCGAACTCCCCGGACAGGGCCAGCGCCCCGGCCCGGCCCAGCCCGGCCCGCTCGGCCACGCCCGCGCCGCGGAAGTAGACCCCGCCCGCGCGGTGGTAGGCGGCGCCGACGTCGAGCAGCCCGGTGGCCAGCCGGATGACCTGCGCCACGTACCGGTGCGCCCGCGGCTCGTGTTCCGGCGAGCGCACCCCCATCGCTTCCATGTCCCGGTCGAAGCCGAACTGCTGGATCGCGGCGAACTCGTCGTAGGCCGCGCCCGCCCGGCCGGCCGCGACGTCGAGCACGTCGTCCACGTCGGTGACGTTGCGGCACACCTCCGGCTGGACGCCGAGCAGGCGCAGCACCCGGCCGAGCGTGTCGATCCACACGAACGTGGCCGCGTGGCCGACGTGCGTCACGTCGTAGGGGGTGATGCCGCAGGCGTAGACGCGGGCCCGGTCCAGCAGTTCCACCCGCTGGCCCGCGATCACCGCCCCGGCCGCGCCCGGTGCTGTCTCGGTTGTCATGCCCCCAGTCTGGATCACCGGCCCGTGCCGCCGTCACCTGGTGTGCCGGAGCCGCCGGCCGGTGTGCCGTAGCCGCCCCCGCCGGGGGTCTCGATGACGAACAGGTCCCCGGCGCCGACCAGCGCGCTGTCGCAGCCGTGCATGGGGACCACGCTCCCGTCGGCCCGCACCACCCAGTGCCGGCCGAGCGCCCCTGGCCCGCCCCCGGCCATCCCGTAGGGCGGCACCCGCCGGTGGCTGGCCAGCGTGGTCACCGTCATCGGCTCGAGCAGGCGCAGTTCGCGGCGGCCCCCGTCGCCGCCGGGCCAGCGCCCGGCCCCGCCGCTGCCGCGCCGGATCGCGTAGCTCTCCACCCGCACCGGGTACCGCCACTCCAGCACCTCGGGGTCGGTGAGCCGGGAGTTGGTCATGTGCGTCTGCACCACGTCGGTGCCGCGGAACCCGGGTCCCGCGCCGGACCCGCTGGCCACGGTCTCGTAGTACTGGTGCCGCGCGTTGCCCAGGGTGACGTTGTTCATGGTCCCGGAGCCCTCCGCCATCACCCCGAGCGCCGCGTACAGTGCGCCGGTGATCGCCTGCGAGGTCTCCACGTTGCCCGCGGCCACCGCGGCCGGGTACTCCGGGGCCAGCATCGACCCGGGCGGGATGATCACCCTGACCGGTTTCAGGCAGCCGGAGTTCAGCGGTATCTCGTCGGCCACCAGCGTGCGCAGCACGTACAGCACCGCGGCCATGGCCACCGAGGACGGGGCGTTGAAGTTGCCGGGAAGCTGGGCCGAGGTGCCGGTGAAGTCGATCTCCGCGGACCGCGCGGCGCGGTCCACCCGGACCGCCACGCTGATCACCGCGCCGCCGTCCATTTCGTACCGGCACTGCCCATCGCGCAGCGTGCAGAGCACCCGGCGCACCGCCTCCTCGGCGTTGTCCTGCACGTGCCGCATGTAGGCGTGCACCACGTCAAGCCCGAACTGGTCCACCATCCGGCGCAGCTCACCCACGCCGCGCTCGTTCGCGGCGATCTGCGCGCGCAGGTCGGCCAGGTTCACCTCGGGGTTGCGCGACGGGTGCGGCGCCGACGCCAGCAGGTGCCTGGTCTCCGCCTCGCGCAGCGTCCCGTCCCGGACCAGCAGCCAGTTGTCGACCACCACGCCTTCCTCGTCCACCTCGGTGCTGAACGCCGGCATCGACCCGGGGGTGATCCCGCCGATCTCGGCGTGGTGCCCCCGGGACGCCACGTAGAACAGCAGGTCCTGGCCGGCCTCGTCGAACACCGGGGTGACCACGGTCACGTCGGGCAGGTGCGTGCCGCCGTGGTAGGGATCGTTGAGCATGTACACGTCGCCTGGCCGCATCCTCCCGGCGTTCCTGGCGGCGACCATCGCGATGCTCTCGCCCATCGAGCCCAGGTGCACCGGCATGTGCGGCGCGTTGGCGATGAGCCCGCCCCCGGCGTCGAACAACGCGCAGGAGAAGTCGAGCCGCTCCTTGATGTTGACCGAGTGCGCGGTGGCCCGCAGCCGCGCGCCCATCTGCTCGGCCACCGACATGAACAGGTTGTTGAAGATCTCCAGCATGACCGGGTCCACCTCGGTGCCCGCCTCGCTGCGCCCCGGCCGCGGCGCCACCCGGGTCAGCAGCAGGTCCAGGCCCGGGGTGACCTCGGCGCGCCAGCCCGGTTCCACCACCGTGGTCGCGAAGTCCTCGGCGATCAGCGCGGGGCCGTCCGCGCCCTCCCCGGGGCGCAAGTCCCGTCGCCGGGCGAGCGGCACGTCCGCCCACCTTCCGCCCGCGTACATCCGAACGATTTCGCCCCGGCCCCCTGGCTCCCTAACGGCCGGCGGCATGCCGCGGGAACCGTTCTCCGAAGCGGCCACCACCTCGACGGAGACCGCCTCGACGAGGACCGGCTTGTCCGGCATGAGGAACGAGAACTGCTGCCGGTAGGCATGTTCGAACTCCGCGGTCATCCCGGCCACGGTGCCCAGCGGGACCGGCAGCGCGGTGTCGGTGCCCTCGTAGCGCAGGTGCGCCCGGCGCGTGCTGGCCGCCCGGGCCGGGTCGGCGCCGGCGGCGGCCAGTTCGGCGAGCGCGCCCGCCTCCAGCGTCCCGGCGACCCTGCCGAGTTCCGGCAGCAGCCCACCCCCCGCCCGGCTCCCCGTTCCCTCTTCACTATCCCCCTTCACTAGCGGCGCCTCCACCGCCTGCTCCCGCATGGCGGTCAGCTCGGCCAGGCCCATCCCGTAGGCGGACAGCACCCCGGCGAGCGGGTGGATGAGCACGGTTTCGATGCCGAGCGCGTCGGCGACCGCGCAGGCGTGCTGGCCGCCGGCCCCGCCGAACGTGGCGAGCACGTACCGGGTCACGTCGTAGCCGCGCTGCACCGAGATCTTCTTGATCGCGTTGGCCATGTTCGCCACGGCGATCGCCAGGAACCCGGCGGCCGTCTCCTCGGGGCGGGGCCGCTGGCCGGCCGCGGCGCCGATCTCGGCGGCCAGGGCGGCGAACTTGCCCGCGACGACCTCGGTGTCCAGCGGCTGGTCGCCGCCGGGGCCGAACACGGCGGGGAAGTGCCCGGCCTGGATCCGGCCGAGCATGATGTTGGCGTCGGTGACGGTGAGCGGCCCGCCGCGGCGGTAGGCGGCCGGCCCGGGCACCGCGCCGGCCGAGCCGGGCCCGACCCGGTACCGGCTGCCGTCGAACCGCAGGATGGAGCCGCCGCCCGCGGCGACGGTGTGGATGGCGAGCATCGGCGCGCGCATCCGGACCCCGGCGACCTGGGTCTCGTACTGCCGCTCGAACTCCCCGGCGAAGTGCGACACGTCGGTCGAGGTGCCGCCCATGTCGAAGCCGATCACCCGGCCGAACCCGGCCGCCTGGGCGGTGCGGGCCATGCCCACGATGCCCCCGGCTGGCCCGGACAGGATCGAGTCCTTGCCGCGGAACGACTGCGCGGCTACCAGGCCGCCGTGGGACTGCATGAACTGCACCCGGACGCCGGGGAGCTCCTTGGTGACGCTGGCCACGTAGCGGGCCAGCACCGGGGACAGGTAGGCGTCCACCACCGTGGTGTCGCCGCGGGAGACCAGTTTCATCAGCGGGCTGGTCGCATGGGACAGCGACACCTGGGTGAACCCCGTGCCCGTGGCGATCTCCCCGATCCGCGCCTCGTGCGCCGGGTAGCGGTACCCGTGCAGGCAGACGACGGCGGCCGAGCGGAACCCGTCCTCGTAGGCGCTTCGCAGGCCGGCGGCCACCGCGTCCTCGTCGAGCGGGATCAGGACCTCGCCGTCCGCGCCGACCCGCTCGGTGGCCTCGACGAAGATCCTCGGCCGGTCCTGGTAGGCGATCCGCAGCGCGTCGGCGAACCCGGCGGTGATGACCAGCACGCACGGCTCGCCCGTGCGCTCAAGCAGGGCATTGGTCGCCACCGTGGTGCCCAGGCGGACCACGGCGATTCGTTCGGCCGGAATATCCTGCCCGGGGGCGATGCCGAGCAGCTGCCTGATGCCGGCCACCGCCGGGTCGGCGTAGGCGCCGGGGTTCTCCGACAGCAGCTTGTGCACCGCGAGCGTGCCGTCGGGGCGGCGCGCGACCACGTCGGTGAACGTGCCGCCGCGGTCGATCCAGAACTCCCACCGGCCGTCCATGCGCCCAGCCTCACCTCATCCCTCATCAATGTGAGCCTGGTGCTGTTCTATGCCCAGAATCACATTCATGACCTACAGGCAGGCCGTGGCTATGAGAGGCAGGCGGTGCGCGGGCCGCGCCTCGGGCCGGGACCGGTGGCCGGCTGGATCCGGTGCTGGAGTTCCTGATATTCGCGGCAGGTAAGAACCAGGCTGGCCAGGTCGAGCACCTCGTGGCGGGGCAACCCGCGAGGGATCGCCACAATGACATCCGCGCGCGTTTCGACTCGAACGACAGCCGGGAGATCGGACCAGCGGACTACCTTCGTGACCACTCCTATATCTTCTAGTAATCAGTTCGTTATTATCCGCTCCCTGCCCCACGCTAGGCGCGTCCTAGATCATGCGCTAGGGGGGGCCAGGACCAATTCCGGCAAGGCCGATGACCCTGACCCGGCGATGGCGGTGCTATGACGCCGGCTTTGCCGCGGCGAGCATGGACCGCACAAGTGCCGCGACGTGCTGGCGGTCGGCGGGGCTGAGCTGGACCAGCGAGGCGACCAGAACGTCGATCTCCGGATCGTCGCCGACCTGGCTGTCGAGAACGAGACCGGCCGCCGACGCCGCTGCCGCCCGGACCATGCTCAGCGGGAGGTCGAGCCCCGCGGCCAGGCGCTCCAGCGTTAACGGGTTGGGAAGCCTGCCGGATCGGCCATGCGTGGCCAGGTGGTGCACGGTGGAGCGAGACAGCCCGCCGAGGCGCGCGACGTCGCCGTAGGAGCGGCGCAGTTCCCGCATCCGCTCGTGGATGAGCCGCTGCAGCGCGTCCGGCACATCGCTCATCTGTTCCCTCGGCCATCGTCTGCTCCCCCGGCCAGAAGAAGGTTACTCGACGGGCAGGGCTCTCTTGCGAGAACCGCTCAGCACTTGCGGGACCTGGCGGGCATGGTAACGTCTAAAAAAATCGGACATTCATCCGATCAGGCCGGACACAGGGCCGGCGACCCATCAGCAAAGGAGGATCCAGACATGACAGCCTCGACCCAGGGCCTTACCGCACAGGGTCTGGCCGGATCCGGGATCCTGCCCCAGCAGGGCACTTTCACCCCGGGCTTCCCGCCGTCCTTCGGCGTGGAACAGTACCTGGGCACCACGCAGCAGTACGGGTTCCCGACGCCGGGCTGGCCGCAGGGCCCCTACGGCCCGCAGGCTCCCTACGGCCAGTCCCCCTGGAGCACTGGCCAGGCCCAGTTCGGCCAGGGGACGGCGGGCCAGCTGCCGCAACAGCAGGTTCAGCAGGTCTTCCAGCAGCTCATCGGCCAGATTCTGCCGATAGCGGAGCAGATGATCCTGCCCCAGGTCATCGCCCTGGCGGTGCAGCAGATCCAGCAGCACGTGCAACAGCTCACCGCGCAGCTGGTCATGCCGCAGGTCGCCGGGCAGCAGCCCACATGGATGCACCAGGCAACCGGCCCGGCCGGTCAGTTCGGCAGGCCATATCCGGTGTTCTCCTGAGGAGGCCAGGTGACCACGGGCACCGTTCAGTGGCCATACGCTCCTCCGGAGGTGCGCCGTCACGACGTCGCGGCACTGCTCCAGCACACCTACCAGTGGACGCGTGCCGCGTCAGCGGTCGTCCCCCCGGTTGCGCAGCAGGTGGCCCCCGCCCTCACCGTCGCGGCTCAGCTCTACGAGGCACAGCAGTACCCTGCCGCGCTCGGCCAGCTCGCCGGCGTGGTGACGATGCTGCACCGGGCCCGCCAGGCCTACCCTGCGCTTCCTGAGCTGTGACGTGGCGCAGGCCCGCTGTGGCGGGCGCGGCGCGGCGGATTGGACCGGCCGCGCCGGCCATGGCCTGAGCCCGCGAGGCGGCCCGGACCCGCGATGCCGCGGCGTCCGGGCCGCCGGGCGGGACGCAGCGAGATTCCGCAGCACAGCTCACCCAACGGCGGGCAGCACGGCTCCCGTGGCGGTGAGCGGAGAGAGGTGACCATGCCAGCACCCGACAAGACGCCCGGCGCCACTCCGGGCAAGTCACCCGGTGGTGCGAGAGGACGGCCAGGCCGCGAGCCCGGCGCATCAGCCGAGACGGCGAGACCTGCCAAGGAGCACACCGGCGGCGCCCGGGTCAGGCAGCATGGCACCGGTTCCCGGCCCGAGCGGTACATGGTGGCGGTCGAAGGCTCCGGACCGGCCGATCCCCTCATCACACAACTGAACCAGGATCCGCAGATCAGGGTGGTGCGGAGTATCGGGCGGCCGCGCTCGGCCCGGGGGTTCCCGCACATCATCGTGATCGAGACGACCGCCGAGCGGGCCGCGGCCCTGGCCCGGACGCCCGCGGTGCTCGTGGAACCCGACCAGCGGCTCGGCTGGGGCGCCCTCGCGGCGGGGCTGGGCGGCTTGGCTGACCCGCTGGCCGCGCCTGCCGGCGAGGTCATTCCGGTTGTCGTCGCAGTGGACAATGACGGCGGCAGGCCGGTTCCCGACGCCGCCGTGTGCCTGTTCGGCCGCGGCCTGCCAGCCATCGGGTTCACCGGGGCGGATGGCCGCGTGGAACTGGCGGCGCCTGCCGAGACGGCCGCCGCCGCAGAGCTGCTCCTGGTCCGTCCCGCGCGGGGATGCTGGCCGGCCCGGGTGGTCCGCCCGCGGCTGCTTCCCGGCAAGCAGGTCAGCGTCGTGTGCGAGCGGGTCATCACGACGTTCCCCGACTTCCCGGAGCGCGCGCTCGACTCGTGGGGCGCACGGGTCATGGGATTCGACAGGCTGCCGCCCACGCACCGCGGCGACGGGATCCGGATCGCGATCGTCGACTCGGGGGTCGCTGCCGAGCATCCCGACCTCACCCGCCGGATAGCCGACGGCCGCGATGTGGTCGGCGAGGATGACAAGAGCTGGCAGGAGGATCCGATCGGTACCGGCACCCATCAGGCGGTGCTGATCGCGGGCCGGGACGATGGCAGTGGAGTGGTCGGCCTGGTTCCCGAAGCCGAGGTGCACGTCTGCCGCACCGCTCCGGGCGGCACGTGTGCGGATCTGATCGAGGCGCTGGATTACTGCATCGAGCAGGAGGCCGACGTCGCGCTGCTCTCCGTCGGCATCACCCAGGACTCCTGGCTGCTCGCCGGCAAGGTCCGCCAGGCGCGCGAGCATGGCATCGCCTGCGTCGCCGCCGTCGGTGACGGCGGCGGACCGATCGCCTGGCCCGCCGCCGTGCCGGGCGTGCTCGCGGTGAGCGCGATCGGCCAGCTTGGCTCCTTCCCGCCAGACAGCGGGATCGCTGCCGAGCTCACCGGCCCGCCCACGCCGGACGGGCTGTTCGTCCCGCACTTCGCGAACCACGGCCCCGGCATCGACTGCTGCGCTCCCGGCGTGGCGATCGTGTCGGGACTCCCGCCCGCCAGCTATGGCCCGCTCGGCGGCACGGCCGTCGCGGCAGCGCACGTGGCCGCGACCGCGGGCCTGGTCCTCGCCCATCATCCGCAATTCAGGCCCGAGGCCGGGCGTCCCCCCGTGCGGCGCGACGCCAGCCGGGTTGACCGGCTCTTCCAGGTCATCCTCGCGTCCTGCCGCCCGCTGCCCGGACTGGGCCCGCTTCAGTCCGGTGCCGGCGTCCCCGATGCGGCGGTCGCCGTCGGCGTCACCCCCGGAGGCAGCTACGCCCCGCTGGCCGGCCCGGTTTCCCGTCCGCCCGGCTCCCCGGCCGAGTCTTCACCGGCCGAAGAACTCACCCGGGCGGCACTGGCTTCCCTGGAGGCGGCCATGCGGTCGGCGGGCCTGATTCCCGGCACGGCGAACGGCATCTAGGGTTCTGGGCCCGGGCCACCGCCCGGGCCCAGAACCACCCTCATGCCCCTGGGCCCGGGCCGCGGTGGTGGCCCTGTGACCACCAGCCGACGTTGCGCAGGGCGGCGACGCAGTGGCGCAGGCCGGGGATGACGTAGGGGATGCCCGCCCGCGCCATCACCTCCCTGGTGTAGCCGGTGATCGGCTGCATCACCTGGCTCACGCAGACCACCGGGGTCGTGGCCCGGGCCGCCCCGATCGCGTCGGCGAGCACCTGGCCCGGCCACGGCCGCCCGTCGCGCTGCCAGGGCAGGCCGTTGATGACCGCGACCACGCCGACGGACGGGTCGGCGGACATGGCCTCGATGGCCCGGGTGAAGATGCCCGGGTCGATGACGGCCGCCCCGGTGATGTCCAGCGGGTTCTGCACGGTGCCGTAGTCCGGGAGGATCCGCGCCAGCCCGGCGCGGGTGGCCGGGGCCAGCGCGGGCAGCGGCGCGCCGAGGCTGGCGGCGTGGTCGGCGAGCATGTCGCACGCGCCGCCGGAGATCGACACCACCCCGATGCCGGGGCGGGCCAGCCGGCCCAGGTGCGCGGCGGCCCCGGTGGTGAGGATCAGGTCCTCGATCTCCTCCACCCGGATCACGCCCAGGTCGTGCAGGAACCCGTCGACCTGGTGATCGTCGCCGGCCGTGGCGCCGCTGTGCGCGGCGGCGGCCCGCGCGGACATCTCGGACCTGCCGGACTTCAGCACCACGACCGGCTTGCCGGCCGCGGCGGCGCGGCGGGCGGCCCCGGCAAACGCCGCCGGGTCGCGGATCGTCTCGAGGAACAGCGCCACGGCCTGGGTGTGCGGGTCCCCGGCCAGGTAGTCGAGCACGTGACCGGCGGCCACCATGGCCTCGTTGCCGAGGGTGACCAGGTAGGACAGCCCGACCCCGGTCATCGTGGCGAAGTCGAGCATCGCGCTGGCGGCCATCCCGCTCTGCGACACCAGGGCCACCGGGCCGGCCGCGCGGGGCAGCCCGGGGATCGCGGTGACCGGGACCTGGTCGACGAAGTTGGCGAAGCCCAGGTGGTTCGGGCCGACCAGGAGCACGCCGAGCGATTCGGCGCGGGCGACCAGGTCCGCCTGGGCCCGCTGGCCGGCCTCGCCGGCATCGGCGTACCCGGCGGACAGCACCAGCGCGTGCCGGATGCCGGCCGCGGCCACGTCGCCGAGCGCGTCCAGGGTGGCGGCCCGCGGCACCATCATGAACGCGAGGTCCACCGGTTCGCCGATCTGGGTGCAGGAGGTGACGGTGGCCCGGCCGTGGGCCGGCCCGCCGCGCCGGTTCACCAGGTAGGTGTGCTCGCCCAGGCCGAAGTCCACCAGGTTGCGGTAGGCCATCCGGGAGAAGCCCGACTTGTCCGCGGCGCCGACCAGGGCGACGCTGCGCGGCCGCAGCAGCGCGCCCAGCCGCCGCGGGGTCACCTGGATCGTCACGCCGTCCCCCCGCCGATCCGTGGCATCCCTGGCCCCTCCGCTGGTGGTTAGCCTCACGGTATTCGCCCGGAGGGCCGGCCCGCGCCCTTGAACAAAGGTACGAATGACCGTACATTTGAGGCTCTGGCAACGGCGCTGGGAGGGCGGTCATGGCCGAGGTACTGCCGATCGAGACGCCCGGCCTGGGCGACCGCAGCTACCTGGTCCATGACGGGAGCGCCGCGCTGGTCATCGACCCGCAGCGGGACACCGACCGGATCACCGCGCTGGCCGGGGCGCACGGGGTGCGCATCACGCACATCGCCGAGACGCATATCCACAACGACTACCTCACCGGCGGGCCGGCCCTGGCCGCCGCCACCGGTGCCGCGTACCTGGTCAACGCGGCCGACCCGGTCGCCTTCGACCGGACACCGGTCGCCGACGGGGACCACGTCGAGGTCGGTGACACGCTGCGGGTCCGGGTGCTGGCCACGCCCGGGCACACCTTCACCCACCTGAGCTACGTGCTGGAATCCGGCGGTCGGGTGGCCGGGGTGTTCACCGGCGGGTCGCTGCTCTACGGCGCCACCGGGCGCCCCGACCTGCTCGGGCCGGCGCACACCGGCGCGCTCGCCCGGGCGCAGTACGCCTCCGCGCACCGCCTCGCCGCGGCGCTGCCCGGCACCACCCCGGTCTTCCCCACGCACGGGTTCGGCAGCTTCTGCTCGGCCGGGCAGGCCGGCGGCCTGTCCTCCACGATCGACGCCGAGCGGCTGGCCAACCCGGTGCTGGCCCTGGACGAGCGCGAGTACACCGACGGCCTGCTCGCCAGCCTGGACACCTGGCCCGCCTACTACGCGCACATGGGCCCGGCCAACCTGGCCGGGCCGGCCGGCCCGGACCTGTCGCCGCCACGCCAGGCCGGCCCGGAGGAGGTGCGGCGCCGCCTGGACGCCGGCGAGTGGGTGATCGACCTGCGGGACCGGATCGCGTTCGCGGCCGGGTTCCTGCCCGGGTCGGTCAGCTTCCCACTGGAGGGCAGTTTCGCCAGCTACCTGGGCTGGACCGTGCCGTGGGGCGCGCCGCTGACCCTGCTGGGCGAGACACCGGACCAGGTCGCGCAGGCGCAGCGGGAACTTGTCCGGATCTGGGCCGACCGGCCCGTCGCGGCGGCCAGCGGGGGCCCGGCGCGGTGGGCGGCCGGCGCCGCTCTGGCGTCGCTGCGGCTGGCCAAGTTCGGCGACCTGGCGGCGGCGCTGGCGGGCCCGCGGCCGCCCGTGGTGCTGGACGTCCGGCGGCCGCTGGAGTGGGCGGACGGCCACATCGCCGGTGCCGGGCACATCCCGCTGCACGAGCTGTCCGGCCGGGCCGGTGAGCTGCCGCCCGGCGAGCTGTGGGTGCACTGCCAGAGCGGGTACCGCGCGATCGTGGCCGCGTCACTGCTGGCCGGCCGGGGCCGCGAGGTGGTCGCCGTGGACGACGACTTCGGCAACGCCGGGGCGGCAGGCCTGACCCTCCAGCCCGCCTGACTCCTGCTCAGCCCGGTGAGCATCGCCGGCCTGGTCACGATCCCGCACCGAGCGATGGTTCCTTCTGGTGAGCCCTATTCGTCGGCGACGATCGAGCCCACCCGGCCGGCCAGTTCCGGATCCCGCCGGTTGAGCACGAACGCGATCACGGCCGCAATCACCACGACGATCAGAGCCGCGTAAGGGAACCAGTCGTACGGCGTGGGCTGGCCTGGCTTGGCCAGGTAGTAGAGCGGCACGATGATCGCCACCGCGCCCAGCACCGGCAGCACCGCGTGCTTGACCGGGTGGAACTCCTGCGGCCGGTACCTGCGGTAGTAGACCGGCAGGGCCAGGTTGGACAGCAGGTAGACCACCAGCACCAGGATCGTCCCCATGGTGGCGGACTCGGCGAAGAAGTTGACCGGGTCCAGCGACCCGGTGGAGCCGCCGATCACGTGCCCGAGCGCCCAGCCGCCGATGATCGCCCCGGCGATGCCGATGAACGTGAAGATGGCGTTCATCGGGGTGAGCCGGCCGCGATGCACCCGGCCGATCCAGCTCGGGATCAGGCCCTCACGGCCGGCGTTGAAGACCAGCCGGGCCTGGGAGTTGGTGCCCGCGATGAGCGCGCCCAGGGTGGAGGTCAGGCCCGCCAGGTAGGCGAAGAACGCGAGCACGCCGAGGGTGTCGTGGGCGACCGTGATGAACGGGATCGCCGCGCCGCTCAGCTTGGTGACGTTGTACCCGAACCCGCTGACCGTGGCGTAGGCGAACAGCACGTAGCTGACCCCCATGATGAGCACCGAGCTGAACACCGCCCGGGGCACGTTGCGCCGCGGGTTGTCGGTCTCCTCGGCCAGCGCAGCGGAGTTCTCCCAGCCGATGAACAGGTACACGGCGAGCGGGAACCCGGCCGCCAGCCCGGAGAAGCCGTTGGTGATGTGGCTGGGCTCGAACGGGGTGAGGTTCAGGTGGCCGCCGTTGGAGATCAGCGCCGCCACCGACACCACGACCAGGACAAGCATCTCGAACGCGAAGAAGAGCCCGGCGAGCTTGGTGGACACGCTGACACCGCGGATCATCATGACCACCGCACCGGCGGTCAGCAGCACCGTGAAGATCCCCCACGGGACGTTCCAGCCCAGGTAATAGTTCAGCGTGATGGACAGGAAACCGCCGGAGATGGCGATCACCGAGGACATCGCGATGATGTAGCCGATCCCGGCCACCAGGGCCGTGCCGACGGCGGAGGTCCCGCCGAACGACTTCCCGACGAACGTGATGAACCCGCCGGTGGACGGCTGCGCCCTGGAGAACTGGGCCAGCGTGTTGCCGAGCAGCGCCACCGCGATGATCGCCGCCACGATGGTCAGCGGCGCGGCGACGCCCGCGGTGACGGCCAGCAGGCCGAACCCGAAGTAGAAGCTCATGGCCGGGCCGATGTTGGCCATGGTGGCGGCCGAGATATCCATGATCCCGAGCGCGCCCCGGCGCAGCCGGTGCTCCTGGCCTACGCCCGCGACCAGCGGGCTCTTGCTCTCCGCGAAGGGGGCCGATTCAGTGCTCATCCCCGGTCCTCCACACATCGGGACGACCCGCACAAGGATGCGAATTCGAACTGTGATCTAGTCAGGACACGATGTCCTTGGCGCGGAAATGGCGGAACGCCCAGGCGAACAGGATCAGGGCGTAGCTGACCGACACCGCGGCACCTTCGAGCATCCCGCCCCAGGAGATCTGCGGCTGCATCGCGTCCAGCCAGGCGAACTGCCAATGGGTGGGCAGCACCTGGCGCCAGCCGCGCAGCGCGGTCACCGCGTCCAGGATGTCGCTGACGATGACCAGCCCCACCGCGCCGCCCACCGCGCCGAGCGGCGAGTCGGTGGACACCGAGAGCAGGAACGCGAGCCCGGCCACCACCAGCTCGGTGACCAGGACGTAGGCCAGCACGATGCCCATCCGGCCCAGGGCCGCGCCCGGGGCGAGCACCGCCCCGGTGCCGGGCAGCCGCAGCGGGTGCCAGCCGAACGCGACCGTGCCCGCCACCAGCGACATGAGCGGGAAGCTGGTCACCGCGACCGCCGAGTAGGCCAGCGCCACGATCAGCTTCTGGCGCAGCAGCCGGGACCGGGGCACCGGCGCGGCGAGCAGGTACCGCAGCGACGCCCAGCCCGCCTCGCTGGCCACGGTGTCCCCGCAGAACAGGGCCACCGCGACGACGAGCAGGAAGCCCACGGAGGCGAAGAAGCTGAACGCGGCGAAGTTAAGCCCGCCGGTGGTGGCGAGGTCGACGAGCCCGGGGGCGCCGCTGCCCGGCTGCGGCGGGCCGCCCAGCTCGAACGCGCCGACCAGGACCCAGGGCAGCGCCAGCAGGATGAGCGCGGCCACCATGGTGCGCCTGCGGCGCACCTGCCGGATCGCCTCCACCCGCAGCGGCAGGGTGCGCCGCGGGCTGTAGCCGGGGGCGCTGGCCGGGATGTCCGTGGCCGTCATGTGCCCGCCGCCTCCCCCGTGCCCGCCGCCGGGGGCGCCCCGTGCGCCTGGCCCGCCGCCCCGGGCGGCCCGGGTGCCTCGCCCTGCCCGTCGATGAGCGCCAGGAACGCGTCCTCCAGGCGCCGGCCGGGGCCGACCCGGTCCACCGGTATCCCGGCGCCGACCAGCGCCGCGACCACCGCCGAGGCGGGCACGCCGTCGGGCTGCACCTGCACGCCGTCGGCGTGCCTGCGCACGGACTCGATCCCGGTCAGGCCGCGCAGCACCGACACCGCGCGGTCGGCCTGCGTGGTGCCGACAAGCAGCGCCGCCCCGTCGCCGATGATGTCGGCCACCTGGCCGCCCGCGATCCCCCGGCCCTGGTTCATCACGACCACGTGGCTGCAGGTCTGCTCCACCTCGGCGAGCAGGTGGCTGGACAGGATGACGGTGCGCCCGCCCGCCGCGTAGGCCAGCAGCGCGTCGCGCATCTCCCTGATCTGCGGCGGGTCGAGCCCGTTCATCGGCTCGTCGAGCACCAGCAGATCCGGCAGGCCGAGCATGGCCTGGGCGATGGCCAGGCGCTGGCACATCCCCCGGGAGTAGCCGCGGACCGGGCGGTCGATGGCGGTGCCCAGGCCGGCCAGCGCCAGCACCTCGTCCAGGTGCCGGCCGGCGGCGGGCCGGCCGGTGGCCCGCCAGTACAGCTCCAGGTTGGCCCGGCCGGACAGGTGCGGCAGGAACCCCGGTCCCTCCACGAACGAGCCGAGCCGGGACAGCGCCGCAGAGCCCGGGCGCACCCGCTGGCCGAAGATCGTGATCGTGCCTTCGTCCGGGTGCAGCAGGCCCATCAGCGCCCGCAGCGTGGTCGTCTTGCCCGCGCCGTTCGGCCCGAGCAGCCCCAGTATCTGGCCCCGCTCCACGCGCAGCGACAGGCCGTCCACCGCGAGCTGGCCGTCGTGGTACCGCTTGACCAGCCCGGAGATATCCAGCGGGACCGGGGCCAGGCCGGCCTCCAGCGGGTCCCGCCCGCGGCGCCTGCCAACGGTCACGATGAGCACCGCCGCGGCCAGCGCGCACAGCGGGGCCGCCCAGGCCCACCACGGGGCGCCGCCGCCGGTCACGGTGAGCGCCGGGTCGCCGGGCACCGCGAGGCCGGGCCCGGCCAGCGCCACCTGGTAGACCGCCGGGGCGGGCGGGGTCGCATAGCCGAAGTCGGTCGTGGTCAGCACGAGCCGCAGCCGGTGGCCGGCGGCGAAGCTGTGGTCGATGGCGGGCAGCGTGACCGTGACGACCCGGCCCGCCTGGGCGCCGGTGACCCGCAGCGGCGCCACCAGTTGGTCGGGCAGCGTCGCCACGCCGGCCTGGTCCACGTCGTAGACCTTGGCGAACAGCGTCACCGGCGCGGTGCCGGTGACCCGGATCCGGACCGTGGGAGACCCGGTGGCCTGCAGGGTGGCCGCCAGCGGGGCGGAGGTGAACGCGGCGGACTGGCCCGGCATGTCGAAGGTGAGCCCGCTGGTGCCGCCGCCGCTGACCGCGCCGAGCGCGCCGAGGCCGGGGAAGCCGGACAGCGAGGGCGGCGCGCCGCCCGGCGGGTGGTCGATCGCCTGCGCCGGGCCGGTCAGCCGGACCAGCGTGCGGGTGGTGCCGCGCAGGCCCGAGTAGGCGGCGGCCGTGGCGGTGCCGAGCGTCACCCCGTCGGTGGACGGGTCGAAGCCGAGCACCCGGGTCACCGCGAAGCCGGGCCGGCCGGTGCCCGCGCCGGCCGGGGCCCGCCCGGGCGCGAGCCAGCGGGTGAACCACGACGCGGTGAGCGAGTCCACGTAGCCGGTCTGCTGGTCACCGCCGTCGTGGCCGCCGGCGAACCAGACCATGGCGGCCGGCCCGCCGTTGCGCCGGATCGCCCGGTAGTTCGCGTCGGCCTGGCCGAGGTCGAAGAGGGAGTCGTGCTGGCCCTGGATGAGCAGCGCGGGGGCGTCCATCCGGCCCGCGACGCTGGCCGGGCTGGACCGCAGCAGCAGCGAGACCGCCGCGGGCGACGGCTGCCCGGCCTGGGCGATCTGCTGGTACATCGCGCAAATGCTGGGCAGGAACCGCCCGCACAGCACGTGCTGGCGCACCGCGGCCGCCGGACCGCCCGGGCCGGGCGCCGGACCGCCGGGGCCGGCCACCGGGCTGCCCCGGCCGGGCAGCGGGGTGCCCGGGCCGGGCACCGGGGTGCCGAATCCCGCCGAGCCCTGGGTGAACAGCAGCCCGGCCCATTGCCTGGCGAACACGCCGCTGGCCGGCCCGCCGGCCGGGCCGCCGCCCGCCGCGTTGGGGAACAGCGCGGTGGCCAGGTTGTTCCAGGCGCTCTGCGCCACCACGGCGTCGATGCGGTGGTCGTAGGCGGCGGCCAGCAGGGCCAGCCCGCCGCCGTAGGAGGCGCCGGCGATGCCGGCCCGCGGGTCGCCCGGCCGGTCCAGCAGCACCCGGGGCTGCCTGGCCAGCCAGCTCACCAGCTGGCTGGTGTCCCTGACCTCGTAGTCCGGCGAGTCCAGCCCGATCTGCCCGCCGCTGGCGCCGGTGCCGCGCGGGGACCAGGTGAGCACGGCGAACCCGGCCCGGGCCAGGTACCCGGCTTCCGGTGCGACCGCGGACCTGGTCTCCCCGAACCCCGGCGCGAGCAGGATCGCCGGGAGCCTGCCCTGGCCGGCCGGGGTGAAGAAGCTGGCGTCCAGCGTCACGTGCTGGTTGCCCCGCGGCCCGTCGAGCACGCCGATCCGCACGCCGCGGACGGTGACGCCGCCCGGCTGCCGCAGCACGGCGGCCAGCGTGATCGCGGCGGCCAGCAGCGCTGCCACGGCCGCGGCCGCGATCAGGTACCGCCGCCGCGCGCGCCACCACACATTCATGTGAGGGACGCTAGCAACGCGCGCGGCCAATCCCTGGCGGCTCTCAGCGGGGTCTCAGCGAAAATGGTGGCGGCGCTGCTGGAGCGGGGCGGGCTCAGTTGCGGCTGGCCGCCTCGGTGAGCGCCCTGGCGGTCAGCACCCGGGCCAGGTGCTCCCGGTAGGCGGCGCTGGCGCCGAGGTCGGCGACCGGGCTGGTGCCCTCGGCGGCGTGCGCCGCCGCGTCGGCAGGCCCGGCCCCCGCGGCCAGCGCCCGCTCCACCCCGGCCGCCCGTATCGGCACCGAGGCCATGTTCACCAGGCCCACCTGCCCGCCCTGCACGGCGACCCCCACGATCGCCCAGTCGATGGCGCGCTTGGTGAACTTCTGGAACGACCAGCCGCGCTGGGCTGGCTTGGGTATCCGGATCTCGGTGAGCAGTTCGCCGGGCTCCAGTGCGGTCTCGAACAGCCCGCTGAAGAACCCGGTGGCGGGGATCTCCCGGCTGCCCGACGGCCCGCGGGCGACCAGGGTCGCGTCCAGGGCCAGGGCCACCGCGGGCAGGTCGGAGGCGGCGTCGCCGTGCGCGATCGAGCCGCCGATGGTGCCCCGGTGCCGCACCTGCGGGTCCCCGACCCGGCCGGCGGCGTGCGCGAGCAGCGGCAGCTCGGCGGCCAGCAGCGCGGAGTGCTCCAGGTCGTGGTGCCGGGTCAGCGCCCCGATCGCGATGTGGCCGTCCTCGTCGCGGATGTAGGACAGTTCCGCGAGCCGGCCGATGTCGATGAGCACCTCGGGCACCGCGAACCGGAGCTTCATCAGCGGCAGCAGCGAGTGCCCGCCCGCCAGGTACTTGCCGTCGTCACCGGCGCCGGCGGCGAGGTCGAGTGCCTCGTCGACGGTGCCGGCCCGCCGGTAGGAGAACGGCGCCGGGATCATGACGCCTCCTTCGCTGGCTGGCCGGCCTTGGCCGCGGCGAGCACCGCGCGGACGATGTTGTGGTAGCCGGTGCACCGGCAGATGTTGCCCTCGAGGCCCGTCCGCACCTGCTCCTCGGTGGGATCGGGGTTCTCGGCGAGCAGCGATATCGCGGCCATCACCATGCCGGGGGTGCAGAACCCGCACTGCAGGCCGTGCTCGGCGTGGAAGGCCCGCTGCACCGCGTGCCACTGGCCGTCGCCATCGGCGAGCCCCTCGCAGGTGGTGACCTCGCGGCCGTCCGCCTGCGCGGCGAGCACCGTGCAGGATTTCACCGACTCCCCGTCCAGTAGCACGGTGCACGCGCCACAGGATGTCGTGTCGCAGCCGATGTTGGTAGCGGTCAAGCCGGCTACCTCGCGCACGAAGTGGGCGAGCAGCAGCCGGTCCTCCACTTCCGCCTCGACCCGTGTGCCATTGACGCTGATCGCCACCTTCACTGGCCGGCCCTCGCTTCGTTGATCGCGGCCCACACCCGCTCGGGTGTGGCCGGCATATCGATGTGACGGACGCCGAGGTGAGCCACGGCGTCGATGACGGCGTTGAGCACCGCCGGGGTTGATCCGATCGTTCCCGCCTCGCCGATGCCCTTGGCCCCCAGCGGGTTGATGGGGGTCGGGGTTTCGCTGGCAACCAGCTCGAACGAGGGCAGCTCTGGTGCGGTGATCGCCGCGTAATCCACCAGCGTGCTGGTCAGCGGGTTGCCGTCGGCGTCGTATCGCACCTCTTCCAGCAGCGCCTGCGCGGCACCCTGCGCGATGCCGCCGTGCCGCTGGCCTTCGGCGAGCACCGGGTTGAGGATCCGCCCGGCGTCGTCGACGGTGACGTGCCGCACCAGCCGCGCCTTCCCGGTCTCGGTGTCCACCTCGACCACGGCCACGTGCGCGCCGAACGGGAACGTCGGCGCGCTGGCGTTGAAGCGCGCGTCGGCGGCCAGGCCATCCGGCCCGGCCCGCTGCGCGATCTGCCCCCAGCCCAGCGCGGTCGCCGGGTCGCCGCGGACCTGCCAGGCGCCGCGGGCCGTGTCGAGTTCCAGGTCCGCCTCGGCCGCCTCGATCATCTCCGCGGCCAGGCGCCTGGCCTGATCCTTGACCTCACCCGCGGCCTGGACCACGGCGGTGCCGCCGAGCTGCAGCGACCGGGACCCGAAGGTGCCGATCGCCTCGGGGATCGCGTCGGTGTCGCCGTGGACCACGGTGACCTGGTCCATCGGGATGCCCAGCTCGTCCTCGACCAGCATCGCCCACGCGGTGTGGTGCCCCTGCCCGTGCGCGGAACTGCCGGTGAACACGGTCGCCGCGCCGGTGCCGTCGACCACCACCCGCGCCGTCTCCCCGCTCATGTCGCCGGCGGTGATCTCCACGTAGGCCGACAGCCCGATGCCGAGCTGGATCACGTCACCGCTCTCCCGGCGGCGCGCCTGCTCGGCCCGCAGCACGGGGTAGCCGGCCCCGGCCAGCACCCGGTCCAGTCCCGCCGCGTAGTCACCGGTGTCGTAGGTGGCCCCGGTCGGCGTGGTGAACGGGAACTTCTCCGGCGCCACCACGTTGATCCGGCGCACCTGCGCCGGGTCCATGCCGATCTCGGCGGCGAAGTCGTCGATGGCGCGCTCGATCGCGGCGGCCGCCTCGGGCCGGCCCGCGCCCCGGTAGGCGGCGATCGGCGTGGTGTTGGTCACCACGGCCCGGAACGACGCCCCGGCGTGCGCGAGGTCGTACACCCCGGCCGCCATGAGCACGGTGAGCTGCGCCAGGAACGCGCCGAGGCGGTTGAAGGCGCCGCAGTCCTGTATCACGTCGAGGCGGTAGGCGAGCACCCGGCCGTCCCGGGTTCCGCCGATCTTGTAGGTCTGCAGCTGGCCCCGGCCGTGGACCATGCCCACCATGTTCTCGCTGCGGGACTCGATCCAGCGGACCGCGTGCCCGGTGTGCTTGGCCGCCCAGGCGATGCAGATGGCGTCCCGGTCCACCGCGACCTTGGCGCCGAACCCGCCGCCCACGTCCGGGGTGATCACCCGCAGCACGGCCAGGTCGAGCCCGAGGGCCCCGGCGATGGCCCCGCGGGCGAGCTGCGCGTTCTGCGTGCTTGACCAGATCGTCAGCCGGTCGCCGGTCCAGGCCGCCGCCATCGCCCGCGGCTCCAGCGGCACCGGGGCGAGCCGCTGGTTCACGATGGTCCGCTCGAGCACCACGTCGCAGCCGTCGAAGCTGGCGTCGTCACACTCGCCGGCCGTCCCGGTGCCGGCCACGTTGCTGTCCGTGCCGGGGAACAGCAGCGTCTCGCCGGTCAGGGCGTCTTCCACACCGGGCACCGGCGGCAGCGGGTCGTAGTCCACGCTGACCAGTTCCGCCGCGTCCTCGCCCTGGTAGCGGCCCTCGGTCAGGACCAGGGCCACCGGCTCGCCGACGTAGCGCACCCGGTCGACGGCCAGCAGCGGCTCGGCGACGGGGTCGCCGTCCTCGGGCGGGGCCGGAAGATCCGCGGCCGTGAGCACCGTGACCACCCCGGGCAGTTCGGCGGCGGCGGCGGTGTCGATGCCGGTGATCAGTGCGTGCGCGATCGGGCTGCGCACGATGGTCACGTAGGCCGCGCCGGTCAGCTCGGGCAGGCGGAGGTCGTCGGTATAGACGCCGCCCCGGGTCAGCAGCCGCGGGTCCTCGGTGCGCAGCACCCGCGTGCCCATGATGCTCATCGGTTCTCCGTTACCTCGGGGCCAGTGTCAAAGCCTGCCACGATCTGGGCGTCTTCGCCGCACCGGCCCGCCCGTGGCCAGGGCGCCAGTTCGGCGAGGCCGGCCAGGACACCGTCGGCGGCGGCCAGGTCATCGTCGAGTGACCGGTCGGCGGTGGCCCGTTCCAGTACGGAGTCGGCCAGTTCGTAGGCCCGCCGCAGGCCGCCGCCGGCGTCCTGGCCGCGGTCCTGCATGCGCAGCGCCCTCGTCGCGGCGATCAGCTCGCAGGCCAGCACGGCACGGTAGGCCGCCACCGCGTCGCTGGTGGCGCGGGCCGACTGGGGGGCGAAGCCCGCGTGCTCCTCCACCCCGCGGGACAGTACCGCACCGCCCAGGGCGGCGGGCGCCGCGAAGCGGCGGATATCGGCGACCGCGGAGTGCGCCACGTACTCCAGGATCATCACGCCGGAGCTGGCCCGGTCGCGGGCGAGGAAGGCGTTCAGCCCGGTGAACGAGGGCTCCATCAGCGTGCCGAGCCGGGCCACCGACAGGGCCGCGGTCTGGAACAGCGCCGCGCGGACCGCGTCCAGGGCGAGGCCAAGGTAGGCGGCGTGGAAGTTCCCGTTGTGCCACGCCGCCTGTCCGGCCACGTCGATCAGCGGGTTCTCGGCGCTGCCGTTCAGCTCGGCGGCCAGCACCACCTCGGCCTGCTCGACCGAGTCCAGTGCCGGGCCGTGGACCTGGGGAAACGCCCGGTACCCGTACGGATCCTGCACCCGCGCGGCACGGAACCGGCCGGCCGCCAGCAGCGCCCGCATGCTGCCCGCCACCCGCTGCTGGCCGGGATGCGGCCGGGCCAGGTGCACCGCCTCGGCGTACGGCTCGACCGAGCCGTGCACCGCGAGCAGCGACAGCGCCGCCACCGGGGCGGCGCAGCGCAGCAGGCCGGCCAGGTCGTGGCAGGCCAGCGCGCCATCACCCAGGGTGGCCGCGCTGCTGTTGATGAACCCGAGTGCCTCGCTGGTCCTGATGGCGAACCGCGGCGGCGGCCCGCTGCCGCCCTGCCAGGCGCGCTCGCCGAGCAGGCACAGCCCGGTGGAGGCCAGCGCGGTGAGGTCCCCGGTGCCGATCGCCCCGTAGAGCGGCACCGGCGGGGTGAAGCCGCGGTTGATGGCGTCGGCCAGGACGGGCAGCAGCGCCGGGTCCACGCCCGAGCCGCCGGCGCCGAGCTGGTTGAGCCGCACCACGAGCATGGCCCGGGCCACCTCGGGCGCCAGCAGCGGCCCGGTGCCCGCGGCGTGGCTGCGCAGCAGCCGGATCCCGTGCTCGGCCCGGTCGCCCTCGCCAAGGTCCACCACGTGATTGGCGCCCACCCCGGTGTTCCGGCCGTACACCGGCTGCCGCGCGGCCAGTTCCTGCCCGGTCCGCCAGGCCGCCGCGGCCGCGGCCACGGCCCGCTCGCCGACCGCCACCTCCGCCTGCCGCCGGGCCACCGCCGCCACCGCGGCGCAGCCCAGCGACGCGCCGTCGATCACCACGACCGTGCCGGTCACAGCTCCCGCCGCCTCCCCCCGCGCATGCTCACGGGCGATTTTGCGTAACGATACGTCGGCGCTGGCCGGATGCCCGCAGGCAGGCCCGCCTCCACCGGGACTTTTCCGGCCGTCACGGTGGCGCTAACTTGTCCGGGTGAGTCGTGGGGCCCCGGGCCCGGAGGACCGGCACGCGCAGCACCCGGGCACCGACAGCGCCGGCGCGGCCGCCGGATGCGCCGAGGCGGTCGTCGATACCGCGCGCCCGGCCGCGCGGGCCGTGGCTGCCCTGGCCGGGCTGCGTGCGCCCGTGGTCTGGGTGCTGCTGGCCATCGCGTTCTTCACCGCGATCTCCGGCAAGCCGGTGGACGGGTTGCTGATGCTCATCGTGGCGGCGGGGCTGGCCTGGGACGCGGGCCGCCGCGCGCTGCGCCATGCCGGACCCGGACGCCACCCGGACGACGGCACCCTGGAAGCCGAGGGAGCCACGGAAGCCGAGGGAGCCACGGAAACCGAGGGAGCCACGGAAGCCGGGGATGACGCGGTGGCCCGGCCGTCCCGCCTGTCCGGCGGCCGCCGGGCAGGCGGGAGCCGGCGGCTCCTGGCCGTGGCCGCGTTGCTGGTGTGCGGCGCCGCCTACGCCGGCCTGGTGGGCTCGTTCAGCCGCTACTCCTGGCCCGCGACGGCGGCCATCGTCGGGCTCGGCACGATCGTGGTGGTGACCGGCTGGCACGGCCCGCTCCGGGCCCGCCCGGCCGGCGGGCGGCCGCCGGTGGCCGGCACGCTCGCCTGGGCCGTGGTGCTCGTCGCGGGCTGCCTGTGGGAACTCGGCGCCCTGCTCCAGCAGCCGTCCCTCACCACGGACTCCTACGCCCACCCGACGATCAGCACCCTGACCGACCCGCTGCTGGCCGCCTCGCCCGGCCGCTCGGCACTCCTGCTCGGCTGGCTCGCCCTCGGCTGGTACCTGGTGGACCGATGATCTGGCACGAGGTGACGATTGCCGGGTACCTGGTGGTGGTGGCGGGCATCGTGCTGCTGCAGGTGCTGGCGACCAGGACCCGGGTGCCGGTGCCGTCCCTCGGGGACCTGTTCACCCGGGCCATGCGGAGCCGGACCGGGCGGGTGGGCGTGCTGGTCGCATGGGCCTGGATCGGCCTGCACTTCTTCGCCAGATAACGGTCCGCCAGATAACGGTCCGCCAGATAGCAGATGGGGCCCGTCACGGCGCTGTGGGGCCCCTTCACGTGGCTCCCCGCCGGCTTTCCGTACCACCCGCAGGGAGCCCTCCGCTACCTCATATCCCCGCTGGCGCGTGCCTCGTCCGCGGGGCCCTGTTGCGCCGCCACCAGCAGCGGCATGATCGAAATGACATCCTCGCGGCCGTGCTTCTGGCCCGCCTGGTAGGCCTCAGCCTCGCGGGCCACCCGTGCCGCCTCTGCGGTGGCGCGTGCCGCCGCCTCCTGCCAGTGCTTTACTTCCCGGCGCATGTCCGCCCGGCTCCGGGCGAGTTCCCGGCGCATCTCCGCCCGGGCCCTCGACCGGGCGGCCCGCCAGCCGATCGAGGCGCCGACGGCCACCCCGATCACCAGGGGGATGATCATTGGGCCACCTCGTTCGCGGCCGGCGCGGACCACTTTCCCGTGTTGGGGGTGATTCCGCAGGTGAAATGGCCGCTCTGGCCCTTGCATACTGCGTGATTGAGGATAATGCTGATCATTACCAGGTCTCCTTGGTCTGTTGGTGCAGTCGGGAGCTTGGTTTCCGCTGGGCTGGCGGGGTCCGACCGCTGGCCCAGCAGCATGTCCGGGGACGGAATGGTGGCCGCCCCGGCGACGCGGCTTCATCGCAGCTCGATCGGGCTTCCGGCGGGCCTCGCGCACGCTGGCGCGGTCCTGGCTCTGACGCAGTGGCAAGGACGGGGCCGATCCGCCGGGCCCTCGGGCCCTTCGGGGCAAAAAGCGGTGGCACTCTCCGCCTTTGCCCCCTGGCGTTCATGTGGCCCCCTGAACCTTGGCCGCATCTCCATTGAACGACAGCGCTCACCTGTATGCAATGCCAAAAATGCAAACTGCAGTGCAGATAGCCCTACCGGACTTCACGGAGGCCACTCCAGGCACTACGCTGCAGTGAAGTCACACCCACTCGGGGTCCCCAGCGACCGAGGGAAGGCCGGGCGCGTGCCTGAGCAGGGCGCTTCCATAGGTGGCCACAGGCTCGCAGCAGAGCTGCGGCGCCTGCGCGAGCTCACGGGCCTCACCGGCGAGGAGGTGTCCCAGCGCCTTGGCTGGTCGGGGTCCAAGCTGAGCCGCATTGAGCGGCACCGCATCGGGGTGAAGCAAGCCGACCTGCGCGAACTCCTGGCACTCTATGACGTGGACGAAGGTTATCGGGGTGAACTACTTGCCCTTGCCCGCGAGTCGCGGCAGAAGGGCCTGCCCCAGCAGGCCGCGGCCAGATTCCCCCAAGTCGCGACGTATGCCGAGGCCGAGGCCGAGGCCGAGTCGGTGTGGAATTGGGAACCGCAGGTTGTTCCCGGGCTCCTTCAGATCCCCGAATACGCCCGGGCCGTGGCGGAACTCTGGCCGGGCATGTTTCCTGGCCCCGCGACCGAGACCGACCGCCGGGTCGAGGCCAGGCTGCTGCGCCAGCAGGTCCTCACCAGGGACCCGCCCCTTCAGTTGTCTGTAGTAATGGACGAGTCTGTGCTTCGGCGCAGATTCGGTGACCGTACCGTTATGCGGCAGCAATTTGAGCATCTAGCGCGTGCTTCGGAACTGCCGAATGTCGAGATCAGGGTATTCCCCCTGGATAGAGATCACCCGCCACTGCCGATTGCGGCATTCTCCTACATGCGATTCCTGCCTATTCATGCTGTCCCGCGTAAAGACATGGTGTCCGTGGAGCATCTCGAAGGTGATTCCGACCTGGAAGACGAGGAGCAGACCTATAGATACCGGGTTGCATTCGAGTATCTCGTCAGATGGTCACTGGAGCCAGAACTGTCGCGTGCCCTCATGGCAGCGGCTGCTCGCGACGACTGGCAGTAGCCAGTGGCACGCGAATGGTCGATCAACCTGGCCCGGCAAGCGGGTCACAGTGGACCACCGGCACTCTTCAGGTCATCGATAAACGAACGCCATGCCGCCTGGTCGAGGAGCAGCACAGGACCCATGCCGCCGTCCTTGGTGTCCCGGACACCAATCATCTCGCCACGAAGTTCGGCGACCTCCACGCAGTTACCATTCATGGAGCTCCACGAACTCTTCCGCCACGTGATGCCATCCTCGATGTCCCGGCCGGACTGGACGTGCTCCCCAAACGCCACAGAACTCGCCACCTCAGATAATGGTCGCCGCTGAACAGACCTGCCGCAGCGCACGGGTGGCCGGGCATCGCGAACTTTATACACCCACCCAGGGCAGCGCGGGCACGATTCTCCGGTTGCAGGCGCGTCACGATCATCTGTGTCGCGGCCCGGCTAATCGCCTTTCCGGCGCACACCGGCCGCAAGCAGGCAAAAAGCCGACGGCGGCCGTCGCGGGCCGCCGCCAGGCTGGTTGCTGCGCTGCTATGAGTTGGGGACAGCCATCTTGACGTTGGCGCCGGGGGCGGCGCCGAAGAAACGGTGGAAGCCCTGCTGGAGCAGCGACAGGTCGATGATCCGGGTGGCGGTGGCGGTGCTGCCGCTGGCGGTGGCGGTGACCGTCACCTGGTTGCCGTCCTTGATGGAGCCGATGCCGTCCCGCTGGGCGTTCACCATGGTGGAGCTGGTCACCTGGTAGCTGCGGCTGAAACCGTCGGCGCTGCGCAGCGTGATGGAGGTGCTGGACACGGCGGTGACCTTGCCGGTCTGGAACGTGACGGTCTGGTAGCCGCCACCGGACTTGGGCACCACGACGGTGCCGTGCACGGCGCCGAACAGCCCGCCGCCCAGCAGCCCGGGACCGCCGAAGGCGGGCCCGAACAGGAAGGGAGCGCGGTGCAGCATGCCCCGCGGGGCGCCATTGGCCGGCAGCGGGTGCAGCTTGCTCACCGACGGCGCGGGCGACGCGGTGGGAGTCGGGGTCGGCGAGGGCGAGCCGGTCGCGGCGACCGCGACCCCCGCCCCGGCGAGCACGCCCACCGTGACCACGCCGGCCAGCACCGCGACCCGGCGGGAGCCGGGCCAGGCGGCCCGCAGGCCGGTCTTGTCCGGTTGCGTGGGCTGATCGTGTTCTGGGCCTGCCGACATGGGCACCCAACTCCTTCAGGGCAGTCGCCGGTGCCCGCCCGGGCACTGTACGGGCAGGATCCCACGCCAAGTTGAGAGAAAGCTCAGCGGCAGCGCAAAGTTCTGCGTCAGGCCGGCCGGGCGGTTCTGACCTGGGTCAGGCCGCCCGCGACGTCTCCCGGCGGGTGGTCGCGCGCGAGGTCAGGGTGCGCACCACCGTGCCGCCGATGCCGCCCACCGGCGCCCGCTTGACCATCTGCTCGGCCAGGACGATCGCGTCGGACGCCATCTTGCGAACCTCGGGCGAGGAGGTGATGGCGCGCCACGATGTCTTCAGCCGCTCCAGGCCGGCTTTCCCTTCGCGGGCCCCGACCAGGTAACCGGCCACGAACCCAATGATCGTCTCCATTGTCGCCTCACCCCACTGACGGGTACCTGAGCCGGTGCGTGGCTACGCACGGATGTTCCTCCGCCGGGGCACCGGGGCGCCCGGCGCAGCACGCCTCGTTACATCTCGCGGAGTTCGAGATAGCGCCTGATGTCGGGCAGCGACTGCACGATCAACGCCAGCACCGCCGCGATCAGTGCCGCCTTGATGAGGTTGCCGATCATCGTGTTCCCTCCTTCCCGTGCTCGCCGTCGTCTCCGTTTCCGCCTCCGCCGGGCGCGGTGACGGGCTCTATCTCGTCGGGGGCGAAGTAGAGGAACCTGCCGTGGTTGCGCTGCAGGTCGGCCAGGGGGTCACCGGCCGGGCTGACCGCGACGTGCACCTGGCCGTCCACGTCGTGCAGCACCGCCTCCACCAGTGCCTCGCGCCCGGTGAGAAAGATGTCCTGTGCGTCGGCGCGGCGGGCGCCCGGCCGCATCAGCACCCTGCTCCCCCTGGCGACCCGGATCCCGCCGACCAGGACGTGGTCGGTCTCCGGCGAGACAGACGTGTCGGCTCCCGGGTCCCACCAGGACTGGGCCGGCCGGTCCGCGGCCGGCCCGGTGCAGGAGGCCGGCTCGGTGCACGTGGGCGGCTCGGTGAACGTGGGCGGCTCGGTGCACGTGGGCGGCTCGGTGAACGTGGGTGGCTCGGTGAACGTGGGTGGCTCGGTGTCCGCCCTCCCCGGCCCGGGCGACAGGTAGCGGATGGCGCCGTGCATCCGCTCCAGCATCTCCGGGGGCAGGCCGTCCAGCCGGTCGAGCAGGTCGGCGGCGCGCGGGTCGGTGGCCCGCGCCTCCCGCCGCTCCGCCTCGGTCAGCGCGAGCGTGCGCAGGGTCAGGATCTCGTCGATCTCGGTGGCGTCGAAGAGGTCGCCGGCGCTCTCCGGTGCCACCTCGGGGTGGTCGTAGAGGATGACCGGCGAGGACAGCATCAGGTCACGGCACTCCGCCGGGCCGGCCTGCACCGGCCAGGTGCCGGTGTTCACGCACGCGGCCACCTCACCGGCGGCCCACTCCGGGGGATCGGTCATCGACAGGAACGTGCCGCCGCCGATGCCGACCAGCAGGTGCGCGGCGATCAATGCGTACCTCAGGCCGTCGTCCCTGGCGCGCAGCGGGGCCGGCGGCCGCGTCCGGTTGTCCACCCGCACCCGGAGCCGGAGGGCGCCGTAGGGCCCGGCGGTGCGCTCGGCGCGGGCCACGATGGCGCCGGCGAGCGCCTCGCAGCGGCGGAGCAGCCGGCCCGCCGGCTCCCCCTCCGGGCCGCCGAGCTCCTCGGCCTCCTGCGACCCGGCGATCTCGAAGGGCAGTTCCGTGCCCGCGCCGAGCAGGCCGGCGACCCGGCCGCGCAGGTGCAGCTCCCGCTCCACCGCCTCGTCCCACGAGCCATACTCGGTCCCGCCCGCCGACAGCGTCGCCACGTCGGTGGCCGCGCCGGTGCCCGGGTCGATCCGCTGTGCCGTGCGGCGCTGCAGGTGCAGGAAGCGCAGGCCGATGTCGAACTCGGCCTCGCCGGGGCACTCGACGAGGCACTCGGTCTGGCTGGCCGACGGCTCGTGCTCGTCGATGGCCCGGTAGGACGGCGGCATGAGCACACCGAACTGGAACCTGGTGCGGTTCTTCTGCGCGGACCGCCGGTACGGGTAGAGCAGGTAACCCTCGTAGAGCACGGCGTCCGCCACCTTGCGCGCGTGCTCCAGGTGCGCCGGGTCCACGGTCATGGCTGCTCCGGAGCGCCGGAGCCGGCCCGGGCCAGCAGCTCGGTGAGCGTCATGTCCCAGGTCGGCAGCGCATGCGCGGACTTGAAGCGCTGCAGGTCCGCCATGGTCTGCTTGCTCATCCTGATCCAGGCGCTGTTCGGGAAGTGGGCGTCGATGGCCTCGCGCCAGACCGAGACCGGCAGCCGGTAGGCCGCTTCTTTGCTCCACGGCACCTGCTGCACCTGGATGCGGCCGTCGATGACGGTGAACACGGTGCCGCTGAACAGCAGCAGCAGCGGGATCTCGCCCGCCTCCAGGCTGTCGAAGTACCGGGCGGAGCCCACCTCAAGGTCATAGGTGAACGCGATCGGCAGTTCGGTCTCGGTAGCGCCGGAAAAGCCGGGCACCATCGTCGCCACGGTGCTGAACTGCATGGGCTTCAACGTGTCGGCCCAGCGTCCGGTATCGCCGAAAAGGTCGTTCAGCCGTTCCGCTTCGGCGGCCGAGTAGCGGCGCCTGGCCGGCTCGATCCTGATCTGGCAGCGCAGCGCGATCGCGTCCACCCGCTGGCCGCTGGTCTCGCTGATCCGCAGCACCAGCGACAGGGACGGCACCACCGCGAACCGGTCGACGTTGGTCCCGATGCAGTCGAAGGCAAGCTCGGCCACGTCAGGACTCCTGTGCCAGTGCTGGCCCTGACCCCGCCACCCCGCGCTTTGCTGGTCCTGACCCCGCCGCCCCGCGCTCTGCTGGTCCTGACCCCGCCGCCCCGCGCTCTGCTGGTCCTGACCCCGCCACCCCACCCAAGGGCCGGGCCCGGGAGCGTACCTGGCCGAGGAAGTCGGCGATGCTCTGCCGCGCTTGCTCCCCGCCGTCGAAGCCGCGCCAGTACAGCCGCATCCGGCCGGCCAGCTCGTAGCAGGCGTCGACCGGCACCAGGAAGTGCTCCACACCTTCCTCGGTCCGGCAGATCAGCGCCGCCTCCACGTCCGGTGCCATTGCCGCGAGCAGCGGGTGATCGGTGGCGAGCCGGTCCCAGGCCGCCAGGTCGAGGCGGCACTGCGTGGCGCCGGCCGGGCTCGGGTAGAAGCCGGTCACCTCACCAGCCGCCGAACCGCGCAGGAAGAACGCAAGCCCGACGGGGACCTCAAGCACGTCCCACTCGGCGCCCGTCATCGGGTGCGCCGGATCCGCGAGGTACCGGTCCGGTACCGAGCGGTACCGGCCGCCGCCCGCCTGCCCGTGGGTGAACAGCAGATAGCACGGGCGGCAGGCGCACATCAGGCTGGACCGCTCCAGGTCGGCGACATGCCCGTGCTCGGCGCCGATGCCGGCCGCGCAGAACTCGCACCTCTCCTCGTCCCGCGGGGCGGCCGCGGCATCCTGCGAGACGGCCCCGGCGCGGTCCCCCTCCGTGCCCACGCCGGGGCCCTCTGCCGGGGTGCCCGCCCGGGGCCCGGCCGGCCGGTCAGAGACGAACCTGCGCAGGCCCGCGGCCCCGCTCATGAGGGCACCGCCGCCGGGACCGCCACGCGGACGCCCTGGCTGTCAGCCAGCAACGGCAGCGGGTCGAGGTGGGCGGCCAGGCCGTCCAGCCCCGCGCCGGCCCGGCAGACGTCGTAACGGCTGCCGCACGGGCAGGTCAGCACCTCGCGGTCGAGCCGCCCCTCGCCGAGCGGGGAGTCGCAGGAGGCGCACTCGTCGCGGTAGGCGTACAGCGTGCCGCGGACCGCGCAGACCAGCACGGTGAGGCCGCCGGCGGCCGCGGTCACCGGCCGGGAACTGGGCGGGCCGATGTCCGGCAGCAGGACCCACTCGCCGCCACCGGCCCCGGCCGGCAGGCCGCCGCCGGGCACCTCGTCCGGACGGGGCCCGATCTGGAGCAGCGCGGGCCCGGGTGGAGCGGTCATCCCCTCCACGACCACCTCGCTCACCTCGGGTGCCGCGTCCCGCACGGCTCCCTCGATGGCCAGCCGGACGGTGACGGTCGAGGAGGGGCAGCCGTGGCAGGAGCCTTCGAGCCGGAGCCGGGCGACGCCGTCGGTCACCCCCAGGTACTGCACCCCGCCGGCGTGCGAGCCGAGGTAGGGGCGCACCTGGTCGAGCGCCCGCTGGATCCGGGCGTCCACATCAAGCGGGTGCAGGCCGTGCAGCAACAGCAGGCCCTCCACCAGGGGGTCGGCGGTGAGCCGGCCGGTGATGGCCCGGCCCGGCTCACCCTCCTCGGCCAGTGCCGCCATGATGGCGGCCAGGCCCTCTCCGTACATCCCGACCAGCAGGCGGACAAGCTCCTCGGCCGTCTCGGCGGCGGCGCCGCCGCGCGACCGCAGCGAAGCGAGCAGCTCCTCGATACGTGTTCCCGCCTGCGCGACGCTGGTCATCTGGCCTCCTCGGCAGTCGCGGCACCGCCGCCCCGCGGCACCGCACATCCCTCAGGTTGCCAGGGTGACCGTCAGCGGCGAGTGCACCTTCTCCAGCTTCTTCCCCTCGCCGAGGTACATGTGCACGCCACAGGGCAGGCACGGGTCGAAGCTGCGGACCGCCCGCATGATGTCGATGCCCTTGAACGTCTCCGGCGGGTTCTCCTCGAAGATCGGCGTGTTCTGCACCGCGTCCTCGTACGGCCCGGGCGTCCCGTAGACATCGCGGACGCTGGCGTTCCACGGGGTCGGCGGGTACGGGTGGTAGTTCGCGATCTTCCCGTCGCGGATCACCATGTGATGCGACAGCACGCCGCGGACCGCCTCGGTGAACCCGCAGCTGTTCGCCTCGTCGGGGACGCTGAACGGCTCCCAGGTCTTGGTGCGCCCGGCCCGGATCTCGGCCAGCGCCTTCTCGGTGAAGTACAGCGCGCACGCCGCCGCGTAGGCCTGGAAGTAGGTGCGGGCCCGGTCGCGCTCGATCGCGTTGGACAGCGGCGCCCCGTTCTTATCGGTGGGGATCTTCCACTCGAACGTGACCTCGGGCCTGCTGACCGTGCGCGGCAGGTTGATCAGCACGCTGTTCCCCGTGGACTTGACGTAGCCGAAGTCGACAAGCCTGCCGAGCGCCGTCGCCCAGAGCCGGGCGATGGGGCCGCCGCCGGTGTCGGCGGCGAGATGGTTCGTGCCGTCGAACCAGCGCGGTGACATCACCCAGCTGTACTTGCCGCCGAAGTCCCGCTTGGCCGGCTTGGGGATGGTGTGCTGGTTCCACGGGTGCCTGCGGTCCACCGGGTTGCCCAGCGGATCGCGGGTGACGAACATCTCCTGGTCTTCCCAGTCCTCGTAGTAAGAACTGCCGAGCAGGATGCGGATGCCGAGGTTGATCTCCACCAGGTCGTTGGTGAGCAGTTGCCCGTCCCTGATCACGCCGGGGCTGACGAACATCTTGCGGCCCCAGTCGGTCATGTGGTCGTACCGGAAGTCGCAGACCTCCGGGTCGTTGAGGCTGCCCCAGCAGACCATATCCGCGCGGCGCCGGCCGACCTCCTCATACCCGGGCAGCGCCTCGTAGAAGAAGTCGAACAGGTCGTCGTGCATCGGCACCACGCGCTTCATGAACTCCACGTAGCGCATGAGCCGGGTCAGGTAGTCGGTGAAGAGCTGGACGGTCGCGGTGGTCCCCACGCCCCCCGGGTACAGCGTGGAGGGATGCACGTGGCGCCCCTCCATCAGGCAGAACATCTCCCTGGTGGACCTGGAGACCTGCAGCGCCTCGCGGTAGAACTCACCTTCCAGCGGGTTCAGCGACCGCATGATGTCGCCGATGGTGCGGTAGCCGTGCTCGGCCGCGTGCGGCGCCTCGGTCCGGTTGGCCAGTTCCAGCACGCCCGGGTTGGTCTCGGAGACCATCCGCTCGCAGAAGTCCACCCCGACCAGGTTCTCCTGGAAGATGTTGTGGTCGAACATGTACTCCGCGGACTCGCCCAGGTTGATGATCCACTCACCGAGGTGCGGCGGGCGCACGCCGTAGGCCATGTTCTGGGTGTAGACCGAGCAGGTCGCGTGGTTGTCGCCGCAGATGCCGCAGATCCGGCTGGTGATGAAGTGCGCGTCCCTGGGGTCCTTGCCCTTCATGAAGATGCTGTATCCGCGGAAGATCGACGAGGTGCTGTGGCACTCGACGACCTTCTTCTGCTTGAAGTCAATCTTGGTGTAAATGCCGAGGCTGCCGACGATCCGGGTGATCGGATCCCAGGCCATCTCCACCAGGCCGGTGTCTTCGGCCGTCGTCATGGCACTCCCTTTCCCTCCCGGGCGGGAGCCAGCCAGGCACCCGCCCGTCCGAGTCAGTCGATCACCAGGTCTTCTTGAAGCCCGTCAGGAGCTCATCGCCCTTCTTGCGCCACTTGGGCTCCTCGTCGGCGGTTTTCGTGGTGAAGCCGCGGAGGGTGCGGATCACGGTGCCGTACATCGTGCTCGCCGTGGTGGAGACCTTCGATCCGGGTGGCTCGTCCATGAACGGCATGAACTTGTCCGGGAAGCCGGGCATGGTGCAGGCGATGCAGATGCCGCCCACGTTCGGGCAGCCGCCCACGCCGTTGATCCAGCCGCGCTTGGGCACGTTGCATTTGACCACCGGTCCCCAGCAGCCCAGCTTGACCAGGCACTTGGGCGAGCCGTACTCGCTGGCGAAGTCGCCCTGCTCGTAGTAGCCGGCCCGGTCGCAGCCCTCGTGGACGGTCGCGCCGAACAGCCAGGTGGGCCGCAGCGCCTCGTCCAGGGGGATCATCGGGGCCTGGCCCGCCACCTGGTAGAGCAGGTAGAGGATGGTCTCCGACAGGTTGTCCGGGTGAATGGGGCAGCCCGGCACGCAGACGATGGGCAGGCCCGCCTTGGACCGCCAGTCCCAGCCGAGGTAGTCGGGGACGCCCATCGCGCCGGTCGGGTTGCCCGCCATGGCGTGGATGCCGCCGTATGTGGCGCAGGTGCCGACCGCGAGGATGGCGGTGGCCTTGGGCGCCAGCCGGTCCAGCCACTCGTTGGTCGTCATCGGCTGCCCGGTCGCCGGGTTGTTCCCGAAGCCGCACCAGTAGCCCTCGTCCTTGATCGCCTCGTTCGGGATCGACCCCTCAACCACCAGCACGAACGGATCGAGCTCGCCGCGGTCGGCCTTGTGCCACCACTCGATGAACGTGTCCGCCCCGGTCTCCGGGCCGCATTCGTAGTCGATCAGCGGCCAGTGCACCGCGATCTTCGGCAGGCCCGGCAGGGCGCCGAGCACGATCTCCTCGATGCTCGGCTGGGTGGCCGCGGTCAGCGCGACCGAGTCCCCGTCACAGCCAAGCCCCCCGTTCATCCAGAGGATGTGCAGTACCGGCTCATCCCCGCTGCCTGCGCCTGGCCCCACTCCGCTCGACGTGGCTGTGGCCATCCGCGCCACCTCCTGACTTCCGATTCGGCGTTCGTGATGCGCGGACGGTCGTCATGCTAGACCTGGCTGGACCTGCCTACAAGACCAAGCGGGCAGTTGACCGGACAGAAATGTCCGGATCCACGTCACCGGCCAGCTACGGCGCGCCGTGAAACGGTCGCGACCCGCCATGCGAAGATGTCCATGAGGCCGGCCATCTCGCCAGTCAGCACTGGCTTGAGCAGGCGGGATGGATTAACCTGGCGTGACGCCTTTCAGACCGCCCGCGGCACGAGGGAGCGCTAAGGAGACGTACGGTGACCGAGATGATGCCGGGTCCGGGCGTGGACCCGATCCAGGTCACACCGGTCGTCGTGCTGGTGCAGATGTTCCCTGCGCGGCCGTCCTCGATACCGGACATCCGCGACTTCGTGCGGCGCTGCCTCGCCGAGTCCCCGCTCAACGAGGAAGGCACCCGTGCGGTCGGTGACACCGTGTTCCGCGCCCTGCTGGACGCCGCCGGGCCGACCGGGTCGATTCAGGTGGCGTTCCGCATCTTCCCCGAGCACGTCGAGGTGGACGTGCTGCACTCCGACAACCAGATCCAGCCGCTGAAAGCGCCGGACGGGTCACAGAGCGGCCAGCCCGCCCGGGCGGACCGCACCGTGACCACGACGGCCGCCCCGATGGCCGGCCCCGCCGAGGCGGACACTTCTGTCGCGGGTGCGGCGGCCGGGGCTCCGGACGAGCTCGCGGGCGCCCTGCCGGAGACGCTGGAACACCCCGACACGTTCGCGGACTGGATGTCCACCGCGCTCCGCCGCGAGGGCCTCACCCAGGAGGCCGCCGCCCGGATGCTCGGCGTGTCCGTGAAGACGGTGAGCCGCTGGGTCGGCGGCGCCACCGAGCCGCGCATGCGCGACCTGCGGCGAATCCAGGAAGTGTTCGGCGAAGTACCGATTTCATAGCGTTCGCGCGGGGCACCCTCGGGCGCCCCGCACCCGGCCGTCAGCCCGGTGGTTACCAGGAACCAAACTACAGTGGAACCAGCGATCAGCCAGACTTGTCTGTCCAGTTCACTGGACGTCCCCCCAGAAGTGTCCTAGCGTGCTTCCATGGCGGTACTTGCGGGTCGCCACCAACTCGGCCCGGACCGGGGCCGGATTCTGCTGCGCACTTTCCGTGACGGGCTGGCTGCGCAAGCGGGTCACGACCTCACCATCGAGGCCACCCGCTGGTCCGGAGTTCTCGAGGTGAACGGGGACCTCAACCCGGCCGCCCTCGATATCCGCATCGACATGGGCGCGCTGGTGGTGCGCGAGGGAACGGGCGGCGTCAAGCCACTGACCGACCGGGACCGTCGCGAGATCGCCGTCACGGCGCGCAAGGTGCTGGCCTCCGACCGCTACCCGGAAGCTGTCTTCGCCGCGGCTGGCTTCGAGCCCGCGGCCGGTGGGGGCGGCGAAATCAGCGGCACGCTGACCATCCGCGGCCAGCCACGGCCGGCCCGGGTACAGGTCAGCCAGGCCGGCACCGACCGCTACCACGCGGCGGCGAAAGTCATACAGTCCGACTACGGGATCAAGCCATATACCGCGTTCCTCGGCGCCCTGCGCGTCCGTGACGCCGTCGATATAGCGGTCGACCTTGATCTTTCAGACGCGGTAGCCGATTCGGGGGCGGGGTCATGACCAGCGGCTACGACAAGCAGACGGCGGCCAGGCTGGCCGCTGCCGGCGACGACGCGCTGCGCGCGTTCGCCCGGCGGGGCGAGCCCATGGGCGCCCTGGCCGAGCAGGCCGACGCGGTGGCGTCGGCGTGCCACGCCATGGCGGTGCGGTTCCACCAGGGCGGCAAGCTGGTGGTGTTCGGCACCGGCGCGGCCAGCACCGACGCGCAGCACGTCGCGGTGGAGTTCGTGCACCCGGTCATCGTCGGCAAGCGCGCGCTGCCGGCCATCTCGCTGACCACCGACGTGGCCACGGTGACCGGGATCGCCGAGCGCGAGGGCATGGACGCGATCTTCTCCCACCAGTTGCGCTACCTCGCCACGCCCGGTGACATCGCGCTCGGCATCTGTGCCACCGGGCACTGCGGCAGCGTGGTCGCCGGGCTGGCCACGGCCGGGGAACTCGGCCTGCTGACGATCGCGCTCACCGGCCGGGAGGGCCGGGCGGTGGCCGACGGCCCGGCCGCCGACCACGTGCTGCTGGCGGACTCCGACGATCCCCGGGTGGTCAAGGAGATGCACGTGACCATGTACCACCTGCTGTGGGAACTGGTGCACGTGTTCCTCGAGCAGCCCGGCACCCTGAGTCCGGGGGTGTTCGCGTGACCAGGCAGCGCGAGAGGGTAGTGCTATGACTACTCACAGTGGCCAGCAAGCCCGGCGGGGCCAAGGCCCCGTGACGGAGGAACGGGGCCTTGGCCCATCGGCGGGGTCCGGGGGGTCGTCCCCCCGGGCCAGCACCGCCCCGGAATGCCATGACGACGTCTGCATCACCTGCTCCGACACCGCCGTGGAGGTCACCGTGCTGCGGCTGCTCGATGACGGGCTGGCCGTGGTGGACGGCGGCCAGGGCGAGGAGGAGGTCAGCGTCGCGCTGGTCGAGGCCCGGGCCGGCGACACCGTCCTGGTGCACGCCAGGGAAGCCATCGCGATCGTGGGGAGGTGACGCCGCGGTGTCACACGATGTTGAGAACGGCATGAGCGCGATGGAGGCGCTCTACCCGTTCCTGTACTCAGACGCCGCGGACCTGGCCGACCTGATGGCCGAGGTGCGCGAGTCGACGCTGGCGAAGACCAGGGAGATCGCCGAGCTGCGCAACGTCGTGGCCGCCCGGGAGGCGACCCGCTTGGCCAACTGTGCCGAGGACATGGCCGCCCGGTTCGCCGCGGGCGGGCGCCTGTTCGCGTTCGGCAACGGCGGCAGCGCCACCGACGCCCAGGAGATCGCCACGCTGTTCCTCAGCCCGGCCAGCGACGCCCCCTCGCTGCCTGCCTTCGGGCTGGCCAACGACACCTCCGTGGTCACCGCGCTGTGCAACGACGTGGGCGTCGACGTTGTGTTCGCCCGGCAGCTCGCGGCGTTCGGCCGGCGGGAGGACATCGCGGTCGGGCTGTCCACGAGCGGCAACTCGGAGAACCTGATCCGCGCGTTCGCCGAGGCCAGCCGGCACGGGATGCTGACCGTCGGGCTGGCCGGCTACGAGGGCGGCGCCATGGCCGAGCTGGACAGCATCGACTACCTGTTCGTCGCGCCGTCCACCTCGGTGCACCGGATCCAGGAAGCCCAGACCACCATCTACCACGTGCTCTGGGAACTCACCCTCGCCGCGCTGGCCCCGCGCCGGGCCGGCACATGACCGGGCCGGGGGGAGCCATAACCGGGCCGGGGCGCATATGACCGACCGGGGAAGCGAGATGGCGGGCCGGATGCTGATCGCCGGCATCGGCAACATCTTCCTCGGTGACGACGGGTTCGGCCCCGAGGTCGCCAGGCGGCTCGCCACCGAGAGCCTGCCCGGCTGGGCCCGGGTCGCCGACTACGGGATCAGCGGCATGCACCTCGCCTACGACCTCGCCAATGGTTACGAGACGGCCATTCTCATTGACGCAGCCCCGCGAGGGGGCGAGCCTGGCTCTGTGACCGTGCTCGACGTAGCAGCGGAACACCGGCGGGACCTGGCCGCGGCCGCGGGCCCGGCCGGCGCGAGCCGGCTGTTCGACGCGCACGGCATGCAGCCCGACGTGGTCCTCGGGGTGCTGGACATGCTCGGCGGGGGGAGCCCGGCCCCGGCGCGCATCCTGGTGGTGGGCTGCGAGCCCGCCAGCGTCGACTACGGGATGGAGCTGAGCGAGCCGGTCGCGGGCGCGGTGGACGAGGCGGTCCGGGTGGTCCTTGGCCTGGTCGCCGAGGCCGGCCGCGGCCGCCACGACGCCGGCGCCGGCGCGGCCGCGGGCCACGGCACCGCCGAGGACGGCGGCGCCGCCCCAACCCCCGGGGCCGGGAGCCCCGTAGTCCCCGAGACCACTGGTTAAGGAGTGTCACATGTGCCTTGGCATTCCCGGTGAGGTGATCGAGTTCCTTCCGGAACAGCCTGACCTGGCACGCGTGGACGTCAGCGGGGTGCGCCGGGTCATCAACGTCGGCCTGCTCTCCGACGAGCCGCCGGAGCCGGGCGAGTGGGTGCTGATCCACGTCGGCTTCGCCCTGTCCAAGATCGACGAGGCCGAGGCCGCCGCCGCCCTGGAGTTCCTGGAGGGGATCGGCCAGGCCTACGAGGACGAACTCGCCGCGCTGCGGGACTCCCAGATCGACTAGGAGCTGGTGACATGCGTTTCGTCGACGAGTTCCGCGACGCGGAGAAGGCGCACGCACTGGCCGCGCGCATCGCGGCGCTGTGCGAGCCCGGGCGCCAGTACAAGCTGATGGAGGTGTGCGGCGGGCATACGCACACCATCTACAAACACGGCCTCGAGGACTACCTGCCGGAGTGCGTCACCCTGGTGCACGGCCCGGGCTGCCCGGTGTGCGTGATCCCGATGGGCCGCGTGGACGACGCCATCCACCTGGCCTCACAACCGGACGTGATCATGACCTCGTTCGGGGACATGATGCGGGTCCCGGGCAGCAACGGGGCGTTCTTCGACGCCAACGCGCGCGGCACCCACATCAAGATGGTCTACTCGCCGCTGGACTCGCTGAAGATCGCCAAGGCCAACCCGGACAAGCGGGTCGTGTTCATGGCGATCGGGTTCGAGACCACCGCCCCGTCCACCGCGATGACCGTGCTCCGGGCCCGGGCACAAGGGCTCGGGAACTTCTCGGTGTTCTGCAACCACGTCACGATCATCCCCGCCATCAAGGCCATCCTGGACTCCCCCGACCTGCGGCTCGACGGCTTCGTCGGGCCGGGCCACGTGTCCACGGTGATCGGCTGCCGGCCGTACGAGTTCATCGCGAAAAGCTACGGCAAGCCGGTCGTGGTGGCCGGCTTCGAGCCGCTGGACATCCTGCAGTCCATCTACATGCTGATGGTGCAACTGCATGAGGGCCGCAGCGAGGTGGAGAACCAGTACTCGCGGGTGGTGCCCTGGGACGGCAACCCGGTGGCGCTCAAGGCCATCGGCGAGACCATGGAACTGCGGCCCTACTTCGAATGGCGCGGGCTCGGCTTCATCTCCCACTCGGCGCTGAAGATGCGCGGGGCCTACGCGGACTTCGACGCCGAGCTGCTGTTCGACGTGCCCGGGGTGCGGGTCGCCGATCCCAAGGCGTGCCAGTGCGGCGAGGTGCTCAAGGGCGTGCTCAAGCCGTGGGAGTGCAAGGTGTTCGGCACCGCCTGCACCCCGGAGACCCCCATCGGCACCTGCATGGTGTCGCCGGAAGGCGCCTGCGCCGCGTACTACAACTACGGCCGGCTGAACCGGCAGCGGGTGCCCGAGGCGATCTCGATAGAGCCGAGCAGGCCATGACGGACCACCGGGTGCTGCCCGCGTCCGGCCGCGAGCAGCAGGTGCTCGACCGGATCGAGCGGGCCCGGCGGCGGCGGCCCAAGCTCAGGGAAGAACGCATCACGATGTCGCACGGGGCCGGCGGCAAGGCGACGCACACCCTGATCGAGGCCATCTTCCTCGACGCGTTCCGCAACCCGCTGCTCGAGCCGCTGGAGGACGCCGCCCGGCTCCCGATGAAGGGGGATGGGGAGGCGCGTGGGACGACGGTGGCGCTGACCACCGACTCCTTCGTGGTGTCGCCGCTGTTCTTCCCCGGCGGCAACATCGGCGACCTGGCGGTCAACGGCACGGTCAACGACCTCGCGGTGGCGGGCGCCACCCCGCTGTACCTGTCGGCCGGCTTCATCCTCGAAGAGGGCTTCCCAGTCGCCGACCTGACCCGCATCGCCGGGTCCATGCGGGACGCGGCCGCCGCGGCCGGGGTCGCCGTGGTCACCGGGGACACGAAGGTGGTGGAAAGGGGCAAGGCCGACGGCTGCTACATCAACACCGCGGGCATCGGCACCGTCGCGGCGGGCGTGGACCTGGGCGTGGCCAACGCCAAGGCGGGGGACAAGATCCTCGTCTCCGGGCCGATCGGCGACCACGGCGTGACCATCATGCTGGCCCGGGGCGAACTGGACATCGAGGCGGACGTGGAGTCCGACACCGCGCCGCTGGCGGGCCTGGTGGCCGGGCTGCTCGCCGCTGTGCCTGGGGTCCGCGCGCTGCGCGACGCGACCCGGGGCGGCGTCGCGACCATCCTCAACGAGATCGCCAAGGCGGCGGACGTCGGCGTGCTGGTCACCGAGGACGCCATCCCCGTGCGCGACCAGGTCCGCGGCGCGGCGGAACTGCTCGGCATCGACCCCCTCTACGTGGCCTGCGAAGGCCGCCTGGTCGCCGTGGTGGACGGCGCCCGGGCGGAGGAGGCCCTCGCCGTCCTGCGCGCCCACCCGCTCGGCGCACAGGCGGCGATCATCGGCGAGGTGACCGCCGAACCGGTCGGACTGGTCACGATCAAGACCACGTTCGGCGGCACCCGGATCGTCGACCTGCTGGTCGGCGACCCGCTGCCGCGCATCTGCTGACCGCGCCGGGAGGCCGCGTGCACGAACTGGCGATCGCCGAGAGCGTGGTCGACACGGTGACGCAGCGGCTGCCCGGTGCCAGGATCACCCGGGTGCACCTGGAGGTCGGCGCGCTGTCGGGCGTGGTGGCCGACTCGATCAGGTTCTGCTTCGACCTCGCCACCGAGGGCACCGGCCTGGAAGGAGCCACGCTGGACATCACCGAACCCCCCGCGCGGTGCCGGTGCCGCAGTTGCGGCGCCGAGTTCCAGCCGGACTCACCGATCGTGCTGTGCCCCTGCGGCAGCGCGGACGTGGCGGTACTCGGCGGCGAGGAACTCAAGATCCTCTCGGTCCAGGTGGCGTGAGATGTGCGCGACCTGCGGCTGCGCTGGTGACGAGCTGACCGGGCACGTCCACGACGACGGCACCTGGCACGAGCACGGCGCGCACCAGCACGACGGCCACCACGACGACGGGCACCACGACGACGGGCACCACGACGACGGGCACCACGACGACGGGCACCACGACGACGGGCACCACGGCAGCGGGCCCGCCCCGGGCCGGACGGTCACGCTGGCCGAGAAGGTGCTGGCCCGCAACGACGCGCTGGCCGGGCAGAACCGGGACTGGCTGGTCGCGCGGGGCGTCCTCGCGCTCAACCTGATGAGCTCGCCCGGTGCCGGCAAGACCACGCTGCTCGAGCGCACCGCCGCCGGCCTGGCCGCCGAACTCGTCATCGGGGTCATCGAGGGGGACCAGGAGACCGAACTGGACTCCCGCCGGATGCGCGCGGCCGGCTGCCGGGTGGTGCAGGTGAACACCGGGACCGGCTGCCATCTCGACGCCGCGATGGTGCGCGGCGCGCTGGCGAAGCTCGACCCGCCCCGCGGCTCGGTGGTGGTGATCGAGAACGTGGGGAACCTGGTCTGCCCGGCCCTGTTCGACCTGGGTGAGGCACACCGGGTAGTGCTCGCCTCGGTCACCGAGGGGGCCGACAAGCCGGTCAAGTACCCGCACATGTTCCGCACCGCCGACCTGGTCCTGGTCAGCAAGACCGACCTGCTGCCCTACCTGGATTTCGACCTCGCCCGGTGCACGGCCGACCTGGGCATGGTCAGCCCCGGCGCCACGGTGCTGCCGGTCTCCGCGCGGGCCGGGGACGGCATCGCCGCCTGGTACGACTGGCTGCGCCAGCGGCTCCCGGCACGGGCCCCGGGGCTAACCTCGGGCATGTGACTGCCTGGGAAGAAGTGGCACCTGGCGTCTTCCGGCGCCGCTACCAGCCCCATGACGTGAGCGTCTGCGTGGTGCGCGGCGAGCACGGGCTGCTCGTCTGCGACACCCGCTCCTCGCACCGCCAGGCCGACGAGATCCGCGCCGATCTGCGGGAACTTGGCACGCAGCCGGTCCGCTGGGTGGTCAACACCCACGCGCACTTCGACCACACCTTCGGCAACGCCCGGTTCGGCCCGGACAGTGACCTGGGCGTGCCGATCTACGGGCACGAACTGGTGCCCGCGCACCTCGACGCCTACGAACGGCCGATGCTCGCCAGACTGATCGCGGCCGGCGAGGAAGCGGCCGACGAGTGGCGCGAGATCGTCATCACCCCGCCCACGGTGCTGGTCGGCGAGGAGATGACGCTCGATCTGGGCGGCACCGGTGCCGAGTTGCTGCACCTGGGCCGCGGCCACACCGACAACGACCTGCTGGTGCATCTGCCGGCCAGCAGCGTGTGGCTCGTCGGCGACCTGGTCGAGGAATCCGGGCCGCCGGTGTACGGGTCCGGCAGCTTCCCGCTGGACTGGCCGGCCACCATTGGCCGGCTCCGGGCGGCGCTGCGCGAGGGAGACGTCCTGGTGCCCGGGCACGGGGCGGTGGTCGACGCCGCGTTCCTGGCCGCACAGCACGAGCAGCTTGCCGCCGCGGCGGCGCTCGTCGTCGAACTGCACGCGGCCGGCGTGCCCGCCGAGCGCGCGGAGGCCGAGGCCGGCGACCGCTGGCCGTTCCCGGAAGGGCTCCCCGGCGCGGGCCTGGCCGCCGCGGCGAGAGACGGCTACACCCAGCTGGCTGGCTAGCCCGCGCGGTCTCGCGCCCCGGCGACCACCGCCTGGCCGAGGCTGATGCCGCCGTCGTTGCAGGGCACCCGGGAATGCAGCAGCACCCGGAAGCCGCGCGCCTCCAGCCGCGCCGCGGCCCGCTCGGTTACCAGCAGGTTCTGGAACACCCCGCCGGACAGCGCCACCGTGTCCAGCCCGTGCCGCTCCCGCGCCAGCAGGCAGCCCTCCTCGATCAGCGCGGCGATCCCGTTGTGGAACCTGGCCGCGATCAGCGGAGCGGGCGTCCCCTCCGTCAGCTCGCCGGTGACCGCTCGCACCAGATCGGCGGTTTCGATGCAAAACGGCCCCTGCCCCGTGATCGCCGCCCGGTACGTGCCCGTCTCGCCGGGGTCGGCCAGTTGCTCGAGTTCCACGGCGGCCTGGCCCTCGTAGTTGATCGTGTCCCGGACCGACAGCAGCGCCGCGACCGCGTCGAACAGCCGCCCGGCGCTCGAGGAGACCGGAGCGTTGACGCCCCGCTCGGCCATGGACGTGACCGCCGCCCAGTTCCGCTCGTTGCGCTTGATCACATCCAGCCCGGGCGGTGGCCCGCCGGGGAAGGCGGCGCGCAGGTAGGCGGCGGTCATCCGCCACGGCTGCCGGATCGCGGCGGCACCGCCGGGCATCGGCACCGGCGCGAGGTGCCCGGCCCGTTCGAAGCCGGCCAGGTCCGCGACGAGGAACTCACCGCCCCACAGGGTGCCGTCGGTGCCGTACCCGGTGCCGTCGAAGGCCACCCCGATGACCGGGCCGTCGTGGCCGTTGTCGGCCAGGCAGGACGCGATGTGCGCGTGATGGTGCTGCACGCCGCAGGAGTCCAGGTCCGCCTCAAGCGCGTACTTGGTGGACAGGTACTCCGGGTGCAGGTCGTAGGCGACCACCTCCGGCTCGATGCCGAACAGCCGGCCGAAGTGCTCGATCCCCTCGGTGAACGAGCGCAGCGTCGCCACGTTCTCCAGGTCCCCGATGTGGTGCGACACGAACGCACGGTCACCGGACGCCAGGCAGAACGTGTTCTTCAGCTCGGCACCGCAGGCCAGCACCGGGCGGCGGAACCGGGCGGCCACGATGACCGGCTCGGGGACGTAGCCGCGGGAGCGCCGGATCAGCATCTCCCGGCCGCGCACTGCTAGCCCCGACCCCGCCACCCCGCGCTCCGCTAGCCCTGACCCCGCCACCCCGCGCTCTGCTAGCCCTGACCCCGCCACCCCGCCCCATACCCGCACCACCGAGTCGTCGGTCCTGATGTGGATGGCCCGGTCGTGGGTGAGGAACGCGTCCGCGATCCCCTCCAGTTGCGCGAAGGCGTCCTCGTCGCGGTAGGCGATCGGCTCGTCCGACATGTTGCCGCTGGTCAGCACGATCGGACGGCCGGCCGCTTCGAGCAGCAGGTGGTGCAGCGGGGTGTACGGCAGCATCACCCCGAGCCGCCGGTTGCCCGGCGCGACCGGGGCGGCCACCGTGCCGGGCCGCCGTGGCAGCAGCACGATCGGCCGCCGCGCGCTGGTCAGCAGCGCGGCCGCGGTCTCGTCCACCTCGCACAACTGCCGCGCGGCCGCCAGGCTGGCCGCCATCACGGCGAACGGCTTGTCCTCCCGGTGCTTGCGGGCCCGCAGCGCCGTGGCGGCCGCCTCGCTGGCGGCGTCCACCGCCAGGTGGTACCCGCCGAGCCCCTTCACCGCCAGCACCTGGCCGTCCCGCAGCAGCGCGGCGGCCGCCGCCAGCGGGTCACCGGCCGCCCGCGGGCCGCTCGCCGCCAGCGGGCGCCCGCCGCGGCCGCGCAGGCTCAGCCGGGGCCCGCAGGCGGGGCAGCAGACCGGCTGTGCGTGGAACCTGCGGTCCGCCGGGTCGTGGTACTCCGCCGCGCACGGCTCGCACATGGCGAACGGGGCCATGGTGGTGTTCGGCCGGTCGTAGGGCACGTCCGCGACGATGGTGAACCTCGGCCCGCAGTTGGTGCAGTTGATGAACGGGTAGCGGTACCGCCGGTCCGCGGGATCGCGGAGTTCGGCCAGGCAGTCGGCGCACATGGCGCTGTCGGCCGCCACCAGGGCGGTGCGCTGGGCACCCCGTGCGCTCGGGGCGATCGTGAACCCCGCGCTGCCGTATGTCCGCATATCAGTCGCCACGACCTGGTCGATCCTGGCCAGCGGCGGGGCGTCACGTTCCACCGCGGTCAGGAACTCCGCGACAGCGGCGGGGGCGCCTTCGACCTCGGCAAATACGCCGCCGGAGTCGTTGCCGACGAAACCGGACAGGCCGAGCCGCGCCGCCAGCGAGTAGACGAACGGGCGGAAACCGACCCCCTGGACCGTCCCGGTGACCCGAACCGAGACCCGGGTTACGTCGCTGCTCACCGTCCCAGTGTGGCGCGGGTGTGCTCTAAGCTCCCAGACGATGACCACACGAGCCGCGGTCGGCTATGAGCTGCGCGAGCGGGGCGGCCTGCGGGTGCTGGCCTGGCCGGCCCTGGACGCCTACCCCGTCGACGCGCTGGTCACCACCCGCCACGGGGGCGTCTCCTCGGGCGACTACGCCACGCTGAACCTGAGCTTCGGCGTGGGCGACCGGCCGCGGGACGTGCTGGAGAACCGCCGCAGGGCCGCCGCGGCGCTGGGCGCCGACCTGGCCGACTTCGTCTTCGGCAGCCAGGTGCACGGCGCCGTCGCGCGGGTGGTGACCCGCGCGGACCGTGGCCGCGGCGCCGCCGTGGCCGATGCGGGGGTCGGCGAGGCCGATGCCCTGGTCACCAGCGACCCCGGCACGGTCCTGGGGGCGGTGGTCGCCGACTGCGTGCCGATCCTGCTCTACGACCCCGGCGCGCACGTGGTCGCGTGCGTGCACGCGGGCTGGCGGGGCACGGTGGCCGGGGTGACCGGCGCCGCGCTGGCCGCGATGGCGGCCCTCGGCACCCGGCCCGCCGACGTCATCGCCGGCATCGGGCCCGCGATCGGCCCGGACCGCTACCAGGTGGGCGAGGAGGTCGCGGCGGCGGTGCGGGAGTGTTTCGGCGCGCGCGCCACCCAGGTCATCCGGCCCGACGGCACCGGCAGGTGGCGGTGCGACCTGTGGTCGGCCAACCGCCTGCTGCTCCGCGAGGCGGGCGTGGCCGACGGCAACATCCACGTGGCCGATGTGCCGACCGGCACGGACTTTTTCAGCAACCGCACGGCCCGCCCGTGTGGCCGGTTCGGGGTGCTCGCGCGGCTGCGCCCGCGGGACGGGGGCGCGCGCTGATGGCGGCGGAGCGGCCCGCCCTGTCCTGGTCGGACCTGCGCGGCGCCAGGGCCGGGGTGTGGGGGCTCGGCGTCGAGGGCCTGGCCAACCTGCGCAAGCTGGCGACTCTCGGCGCGGACCCGGTGCTGGTGGACGACCGCCCGGCCGGCCCGGGACCGGACGGCCGCCCGGTCCTGGCCACCGCCGAAGGCGGGCTGGCGGCGCTGGCCGGCTGCGACGTGGTGATCAAGTCACCCGGCATCAGCCGCTACCGTCCCGAGGTGGCCGAACTGGCCGGGCGGGGCATCCCGGTGGCCGGGGGCCTCGGCCTGTGGCTGGCCGAGGCGGACCGCGGCCGGGTCGCCTGCATCACCGGGACCAAGGGCAAGAGCAGCACCACGGCGATCGCCGGGCACCTACTGCGCCGGTGGGGCTACCCGTGCGTGGTCGGCGGCAACATCGGCCAGCCGCCGTGGGACCCTTCGCTCGGTGAGGGCGCCCGGTACTGGGTCATCGAGACGTCCAGCTACCAGGCCACCGACCTGGCCTTCTCGCCCGCCGTGGTCGCGGTGACCTCGCTGCATCCCGATCACCTGACCTGGCACGGCGACGTGGAGACGTACTACCGGGACAAGCTGTCGGCGTGCTCGCAGTCCGGCGCGGACCTCACCGTCGCGAACGGGGACAGCCCGGAACTGGCGCAGCGCGCCGCGCTGCTCGGCCCCCGGGTGGAGTGGGTCCGGGCCGGCGACGACCCGGGCGCTGGCTGGATGGTCCCGCTCGGCCTGCTCGGCGCGCACAGCCGGCGCAACGCCCTGATCGCGCGCGCCTGCCTGCGGGCGCTCGGCATTCCCGAGGCCGGTGACGAGGACGCGCTGGCCCGGGCCGCGGCGGGCTTCGTGCCGCTGGCGCACCGGCTCCAGGCGATCGGCGAGGTCGGCGGGGTGACGTTCGTGGACGACAGCCTGTCCACCAACGTGCTGCCCACCCTGGCCGCGCTGGACGCCTTCCCCGGCCGGCGCGTCGCGCTGATCGTCGGAGGCCATGACCGCGGCATCGACTACGCGCCGCTCGCCGCGGGGCTGGCCGCCCGGGACATGCCGACCCTGGTGCTTGCCGTGCCGGACAGCGGGCCCCGGATCCAGGCGGCCATCGAGGCGGCCGGGCCGGCCAAGGCAGACGTGGTGGCGTGCGACGACCTCGGCGCGGCGGTGGAGCGCGGGTTCGGCTGGGCCCGCCCGGACGGGGTTGTGCTGCTGTCGCCCGCCGCGCCCAGCTTCGGCGCGTTCCGCGACTACGCCGAGCGCGGCGCGGCCTTCGCCCGCGCCATGCGCGCCTGCCAGGGTTAGGCATTTGTCGTCGTTGTCACAACGACGACATTCTTGTGTCGTGGTTGCCACAACGACGACATTCAGGGCTGGAAGGCGGGAGCTTTGAGCGGCGGGGAGCTTTCCGGGGCGCTGTTGCGGGAGTTCGCTTCCGTGGTCGGCGAGGCGCATGTGCTGATCGGGGACGCGACCGCCGGGTACGCGGTGGACTGGACCGGCCGGTTCCGCGGGCATGCCCCGGCCGTGCTGCGCCCGGCGGGCACCGGCGAGGTGGCGGCGCTGCTGGCGCTGTGCCGGGAGGCGGGCGTGGCGGTGGTGCCGCAGGGCGGCAACACCGGCCTGGTCGGCGGCGGGGTGCCGCGGCACGGCGAGGTGGTGCTGAGCCTGGCCCGGCTGGACCGGCTGGGCCCGGTGGACGCCGACGCGGCGCAGGTCACGGCCGGTGCCGGGGTGTCCTTGCAGCGGGTGGCGGACGCGGATCCAGGGCTGGACCTCGGCGTGCTGATCGCCAGCAGGGACAGTGCCACGGTGGGCGGGGCGATCGCGACCAACGCGGGCGGGCTGCGGGTGCTGCGCTACGGGCCGATGCGGGCCCAGGTGCGCGGCGTGGAGGCGGCGCTGGCCGACGGCACCGTGGTGTCACACCTGGCCGGGCTGGTCAAGGACAACACCGGCTACGACTACCCGGGTCTGCTGGCCGGCTCGGAGGGGACGCTCGCCGTGGTCACCGCGGCCCGGCTCCAACTCGTGCCCCGGCCGGCCGGCCCGGTCACGGTGATCATCGGCCTGGGCGGGCCCGCCGAGGCGCACGAACTGGCCAGGGCGGCACTGCGCGCCGTCCCCGGCCTGCTGTCCGCGGAGTTCTTCACCCGGGCCGGGCTTGACGTGCTGGCCGAGCATGCCGGGCTGGTGCCGCCGCTGCGCGACCCGGTTCCCGCGTTCCTGCTGCTGGAGGCGGCCGGGCCGGGAGCGGAGGAGGACCTGGCCGGGCTGGCCGGCGATCACCCGGTGGCGGTGGGCAGCACGGCGGCGGACCGGGCCAGGCTGTGGGCGTACCGGGAGCGCCACCCGGAGGCGGCCGGGTTCCTCGGGGTGCCGCTGAAGCTGGACGTGTCGGTGCCGGCGGCGCACTGGGTCAGGCTGGCCACCGAGGTCGGCGGGGTGGTCCGGGCGGCGGACCCGGGCGCGCGGGTGATCAGTTACGGGCATGTCGCGGACGGGAACCTGCACGTCAACGTGGTGCCCGCGGCCGAGGCGGACGGGCGGCACGAGGACGCGGTGTTCGGTTTCGTGGCCTCGCTCGGCGGGTCGATCTCGGCCGAGCACGGCATCGGCGCGCTCAAGGCGCGCTGGCTGCCACTGGTCCGGTCCGAGGCCGAGCGGGCGCTGTTCGCCCGGATCAGGGCGGCGTTCGACCCGGACGGGATACTCAACCCGCACGTGTTGCCCCGCTGACCGGGCGCGCCGGCGCCCGGCCGGGCGGGGCTCATTCGTGATCATGACTTTGGTGGGCCTACGACCCCACCAAAGTCATGATCACGAACGCCACCCGGGGGCATCGGGCCCGCGCCCTCGGCCACCGGGCGGGCCGCACACCATCGCTAGCGGATATAGTTGACCTCTCAACCAGGGCTGGCTGCCGGAGGCGCGATGACCGCGGGGGACGCACGGCTGGGCGTGACGCCGACCCCGGACACCGGCGAGCGGCTCAGCTCCGTCCGGCTCTGGGACGAGGCCGCCCGGCCGGCCGCGCCGCAGCCGCCGCCGGACGCGGCCTACTCGGCCCGTGGCCGGGCGATCGCCGGGCACCTCATCGAGATCCACAACCACCTGCGCGCGGAGCTCACCCAGATTCGCGACCTCATCGGCCAGGTCAGGGACGGCGCCGGCGCCGCCCGGGTGCGCTCGGCGATCAACCGGATGACGCTGCGGCAGAACAGCTGGACGCTGGGGGCGTACTGCGCCTCCTACTGCCGGATCGTGACCGGGCACCACACCCTGGAGGACCAGGCGGTGTTCCCGCACCTGCGGGCGGCCGAGCCGGGCCTGGCGCCGGTGCTCGACCGGCTGGCCGACGAGCACAAGACCATCCACAAGGTGCTTGAGGACATCGACGCGGCGCTGGTCGAGCACCTGCGCGACCCGGACAGCTTCGACGGTCTGCAGGACGCGGCCGACATCCTGACCGACACGCTGCTGTCCCACCTCGCCTACGAGGAGGCCCAGCTGGTGGAGCCGCTCGCCCGGCACGGCTTCTACGGCGGGCAACTGTGAGCCCGGCCGGGAGATGATGGCCCGGTGAGGGTGATCGCCGGCAGCGCCAAGGGCCGGATCCTGCGGCCGCCGCGCACCTCCGCCACCCGGCCGATCACCGACCGGGCCAAGGAGAGCCTGTTCGGCATCCTGGCCCCGCGGATCCCCGGGCGGCGCTTCCTCGACCTGTTCGCGGGCACCGGCAGCGTCGGCATCGAGGCGCTGAGCCGGGGCGGCGCCCACGCCACGTTCGTGGAGCGGGCCGGGCCCGCCCTGGCGGGCATCCGGCACAACCTGGAGCTCACCGGCCTGGCCGCGCGGGCCGAGGTGGTCGGCCGGGACGTGTTCGGCTACCTGCGGGATCCGCCGGTCCCGTTCGACGTGATCTTCGTGGCCCCGTCGCAGTGGCGCGGCCTGTGGCCCCGTGCCGTCGCGCTCCTCGACACCGAGCCCGGCTGGCTGGCCGGCGGCGGGGTCGTCGTGGCGCAGCACGATCCGTCGGAGAGCGTGCCGCTTGACCTGGCGCACCTGGTGCTCAGCAGCGAGCGCAGCTACGGCCGGGTGCGGTTCACCTTCTTCACCGCGCGGGAACCCGGGTGAGCACGCCCTGGCCCGACATCGGGCACACCTATGACGTGGCGGCCGAGCACTACGCGGCCACGTTCGCCGGGGAACTCGACGGCAAGCCGTTCGACCGCGACCTGCTCGACCGGTACGCGGCGGCGGTCGCCGGGCGCGGCGAGGTGTGGGACGTGGGCTGCGGCGCGGCCGGCCACCTGACCAGGTACCTGGCCGACCGGGGGGCCGCGGCGTCCGGGGCGGACCTCTCCCCCGGCTCGGTGGCGGTGGCGCGGCGGTGCCAGCCGGGGCTGACGTTCCTGGTGGCGGACATGTGCGGCCTGCCGGCCGGCGACGCCTCGCTCGCCGGGATCGTCGCGTTCTACTCGATGATCCACCTGCCGAGAACGCGCATCCCGGCGGCCCTCGCGGAGTTCCGCCGGGCGCTCGGCCCCGGCGGTGCGCTGCTGGCCGCCATGCACGGCGGTACCGGGGAGATCGGCTCCGATGAGGCGTTCGGCCTGCCGGTCCCGGTGCGCGCCACCCTCGTCTCGCTGGACGAGATCGCCGCGATGGCGGAATCGGCCGGCCTGGAGATCCGGGAGCGGCACGAACGTGCTCCCTACCCGGGCGAGTACCCCTCCCAGCGCCTCTACCTGTGGGCTGAGGCTCCGCGCTAGGGCGCCCGATGGCCGTGCGGGCCTGCTAGCGCGGCGAACCGGGGCGGTCGCCGGTCGGCTTGTCCTGCCAGGTGCCGCCGTGCTCCTTGGCGAACCGCCGCTGGCTGCGCGGGGAATCGGCGTACTCGTCGTACATGTCCTCGGCCCGGCGATCGCCTCTGCGGGTCAGCACGCGCGTCTGGAAGCCGGTCAGCACGGCGAAGCAGTAGACGCCGATGATCAGCAGCGCCGCGATGCCGAGGTCTAGCCACATATGGGTCCACCCCATCCGTGCGGGCGCCGCGCCCGCCAGGGATTCCCGTACCCCCCGGGCCCGTGGCAAACACTCCGCCCGTTGCGGGCTACGTCGCGCGGACGAACTCGGCGATCACGGTGCCGAGCCGCTCCCCGGCGTCCTCCTGCAGGAAGTGGCCCGCGCCCTCGATGACCGGGTGATCCAGGCCGGCCGCGCCCGGCACGGTCCGCTTCAGGATGGGCGCCATCGCGCCGGTGATCGGGTCGGAGTCGCTGAACGCGACCAGGAACGGCTTGTCCCAGGCGGCGAGCCGCTGCCAGGCGGCCCGGTTGGCGGCCGAGGCCGGGTCGCCGGGGGTCGTCGGGACCAGCGTCGGCATCGCGCGCGGCCCCGCCTTGAAGCTCTCGCCGGGGAACGGCGCCTCGTAGGCGGCGAGCACCTCGTCCGGCAGCACGGTCCGGCACCCGGCCTGCACCAGCCGGGAGATGCCCAGTTCCGGCGCGGCCGCCACCACGTCGCGGAACCGCAGCCAGACCTCGGGCATCGCCTGGTCGCCGGTGGGCAGCCCGGTATTGGCCGCGACCACCCGGGCGAACCTGCCCGGGTGCTCGGCCACCAGCCGGAGCCCGAGCAGCCCGCCCCAGTCCTGGCCGACGAGGGTGAGCCCGGTGAGGCCGAGGGCGTCGAAGGCCAGCGCGCGCATCCACTCGACGTGCCGCGCGAACGAATGGTCGCTCATCTCCGCGGGCTTGTCCGACCGGCCGAAGCCGATCATGTCGGCGGCGATCACCCGCAGCCCGGCGTCCACGAGCACCCGCATCACGGTGCGGTACAGGAATGACCAGCTCGGCTCGCCGTGCAGGAGCAGCACCGGCTCGCCGTCGGCCGGCCCGTCCTCGACGTAGGCCATCCGCAGCCCGCCGACATCGGCGTACCGCGGTGCCCAGGGGAAGCCGGGCAGGCCGGCGAAACGGTCATCGGGGGTTCGCAGGGTGCGCACCCGCACATGCTCCCACGCGATACAAACCGGGCGCGGCCCGGGGAGACAGCGCTATCGAGATATAACTTGACAG